>Ga0123355_10002739_pt1 | contig 24982 bp, 28 predicted proteins | sample TergutEmb28metaG_3_FD_89872 | JGI IMG/M metagenome (GOLD analysis project Ga0123355, IMG submission 89872) | Embiratermes neotenicus P1 segment gut microbial communities from Petit-Saut dam, French Guiana - Emb289 P1 | ecosystem: Host-associated > Arthropoda: Insects > Digestive system > Gut ...
CTACTCGATGCGCTGACGAAGCTGCTGGAGCCCCACTTCGACATTGTGGGTGCGGTATGCGACGGGCGTACTCTTGTGGCGAAAGTCGACCAACTGCGCCCAGACGTGGTGGTCCTCGATATCAGCATGCCCCTGCTCAACGGACTCGATGCCGCTCAGCAGATCAAGAAAATGCATCCCGAAATCAAGTTGATCTTTCTCACCCAAAACCAAGAGGCTAATCTTGCCGTCGAGGCGTTTCGTCGCAAAGCGTCCGGGTATATCCCGAAGATATCGGCCGCGACCGAGCTGATCACCGCCATCAGTGAGGTCATGAAAGGCAACACCTATGTGTCGCCGCTGATTGCCGAGGCGTTGATTTCCACTATCGGGGAGCGGTCGCACGTCGAAAAGGAAGCCGATCTCACCCCTCGGGAACGGGAAGTGTTGCAGTTGTTAGCCGAGGGCAAATCGATGAAGGAAATCGGAGCGATTCTGAACATCAGCACGCGCACGGTCGAGTTCCACAAGCGGCAAATCATGGACACTCTGCGCGTCAAGACCAATGCGGACCTGATTCGCTACGCCATTCGCAAAGGACTGATTGAGTAATTCCCGCCTCGGCTGAGTCAGGCCAACGAGGGACAGCCCCCCAGAGACTGGCCAACACAGAAAGAAAAGCACGCATCAGGCTCTCGAGCCCTTTGCGTGCCCCGTCTTATGACAACAATACCTCAGAGTTTGACACCGTCTCCTGCTGAGACCGGCATGGTCAGCGCTTCAAGACGACTAACTCGGTACGGCGGTTACGCGCTTTGCCCTCTTCAGTGTCATTCGAGGCGATCGGCTTGTCTTGTCCGTAGCCAATCGTTGTGATCCGGTCGGGAGCAATACCGCCAGCCACCAACATATCCTTGATCGCGGTGGCGCGATTGGTGGAAAGCGTTTGATTCGCCGCGGGATCGCCGGTGTTGTCCGTGTGTCCCGCAAGCTGCACCGTCGCATCGGGACAGGCTTTCATGATGGTGACCAGATCATCGACCGTTTGGTGTGACGGTGGTGTCAGATTGGTGGTCGCTGAATCGAAATTCAAGTTGTCGAAAACGAAGGTCTTGGGCAGATCTCCGCTGTTACCGTCGACCAGATAGCGAGCCAGATTGTAGTTAAACGATCCCGCCATCAACGACAGCGTATTGCCGCTGCACAATTTGACGTCCTGCATGGCCGGAACGGGAGCCGGCGGCGGGGTGGCGGCGACATTCGGCTTTGGTCGTCCGAACAGATACGCCAAAAGCCCCAACAGTGCGGCGAGCAGGAGCAGTAGCGGCCACCACCGCATCCCCCTGGCAGGCTCCGGCACTGCCACCGGCGTAACCGTCACCGAACGCAATCCCTGGACATCGTAGTCGGTTAGACTGCGGAGTCCTGTCGGCACGGCGGCGCTGATGGCTGATTTCTGGGATGACAGCAAGCTCGCCAACTGCGTGGGATTCAAATTCTGTGACGAGCGCAGTTTTGCGATAGCGCCCATCACAACTGGTGCCGCCATCGCCATCAGGGAGGCGGCTGAACCGCTTCCGATGCCACTGAAACTTGAAATCGCCGAGGTGATCGAGTCCTGTCTGCCGCCAAACAGAGAGCTGACTAACCCTTCGCCTTGGTGAATCAAGCCAGTGGTGGAGCTTCCTCCAGTAAAGTAGCTGGAGAGGCCGCTCAGCAGACCTTCGTGCTGTCCCGCACTACCAAGCAAACCCGCAAGCTGGGTTGCGCCTCCCGGGGACGAAGCCATGTTTGTGATGCCACCCAGAAGCGTCGGGATGATCCCGGACATTGCCATCGAGGTGTTGGAGGGGCTCTCGTGAAGAAATGCGCTGGCTTTGTTGATGATGTCCGGCGTGATGTAGCTGCTGATGTTTTCAATCAGATTGATTGCCATGATGTATCACTCCTGGTTACCAGTCGCTCAGTCGGAAGACCGGGGCGCTGCTGCATGCGCCCCGGTTCTTTGTGCAGGACCACTCTCAGGCGCTCTTTTTGGTCTGGTCAAGACCTTGCCGTTCCCGTTCGATTTCCACTTGCTGACGGCGAACTTTGTCTTTGACCGTTTCGACTCGGTCGGAGCCTTCCTTGCCGACCACAACTTCCTCCACGACGCGCGCCGACTTGCTGACGACGGCCTGTTCGGCAGTCTCAGTCACGTCAATCTCGCGGTCGCTCCAGTCGATGTCGCGGACGTACGACGGGTCAGTGACGGCGCGCCGCGCGATCGAGGCGTGTTCTTCGTGCAGTGTCACCTGCGCCTCCACCGGTTTCTCGATCACGAAGCGGCGAACTCGAGTCATGCCGGCGGCAACCTGCCGCTTGCCCACGTTCAACTGCTCCTCTGCCAGACGAATCACTTCGCCGTCCTTGTCGCGCACGGTATCGGTGCGCGCTGTGTCGGGGCGCACTGCGGTGACGGCGCTTCTGGTTGTGTCTGCTACCGCCGAAGCGGTTCCCGCGGTGATGATTCCCAGGCTGGCAGCGCGCTGGTTCACATCCACGGGATTGAGCGTGTGGAGAATGTCGACCGCCTTCTTCACCATCGTGTCAGGTGCGCGCAGCGTGACAACCGATCCCCCGGAACCGACAGTGTGGCCATACACCTTGGCTTCATGCAAGTCGATGTCGCTGCCGAAAAGCCGGTGCCAGAATCCGCTTTCGGTCGCAATCTTTGCGCCGCGATCGTCGAGCGTGTCGTTGTTTACGACACTAATATCGTCGGCGGAGAAACCACCCGCTTTCAAAGCGCGGACGGCATTTTGGGCGTGCTCGGGTGTATCGAATACCGCAACTACCTTTTCATAAGCCATTTATTTCTTCTCCTGAGTGTGATCTTCAGATGGATCTTTCGACACTACATTTGCTTCCCCAGTTGGGGTGTCCGCCGGGAGCCGGGTAACCACCGCTTCTTGCTTGCGGAGGGTGACTCGCTCCTGATACCGTTCTGTGCTTCGCATGCGCCGAAGCCGCACTTCCTCTTTCAAAATCAATCGGCGTTCGACGACCAGAATTTCTTCGACGATAGGAACAACGATCGTGTCACCTTCTTCCCGCACTGCCGGGATGGCTTCGACCGGCTTGCCTACCGCAACCCTTTCTACTTCGACCTGCTCGCGGGCGAGCATTTCATCGACCAGCTCCTCGCGCTGCCGGGTGACCGTCGTAACCCGCACCCGACCGGTCTCGCGGGTTTCCTTCGTGACTGCCAGCTCTTCGCCGACGAGCGGTACGACTACGCGACCCTCGTCATCGGGAGTGGCGGAAACTGATTTCGACAATTCCACATTGCTCATTTTGAGGGACCGGAACCCAACCTCGTTAACCTTTCAGATACAGGGACTATGAGGCCTTAGCACGCGTGGTTGGAACTCGGAAAAGGCCTAGTCGAACGGGAAATTTTGCCGAGGGGCTAAAATCGTCATATGATTTCCAGGTAGGCGAATTCACCGAGGTTGCGGGGCGGTCTTGTGCCCGCATCTGTTTTCCTGACTATTGGCTAACCTGTTCCAATGCTGACAGTTTTTACAGTGGCAGGGGGCAAGCCCCGAGGCAAAGATCGATTAACATGATCGGAATCGTAAGACGCATGCACGGTTGGACGAAGTTGACGAAGTTTCTGATCCGGGGGGGATGGTGGGTCGTATGGCTGGGGGTTTTCGCCAGTTCTCTCTGGGCGCAACAATGGACCACCCTCGGACCCGACGGGGGAGATGCCCGGAGTCTGGCCTACGATCCGAGCGATCCTGACCGCATCTTCCTGGGAAGCGACACCGGAGCCATATTTCTGTCGAGCGACGGTGGCCGCAACTGGTCGCGCTTCGCCCATCTTGGGCGGGGCGATGACTACGTCCTCGACCACATTGTGATCGACCAGCAGAACCCCGACCTCATGTTCGTCTCTGCCTGGAGTGTCCGCGACCAAAAGTCTGGCGACCTGTTCCGTTCCCGGGATGGGGGCAAGACTTGGGAGGCCCTGCCGGGAATGCACGGCAAGTCGATTCGGGCCTTGGCCATCGCGGCTTCGGCTTCGGAGGTCATTACTGCGGGCTCACTGCAGGGGGTGTACCGCAGCACCGACGGCGGGAATCACTGGGAGCTCATCTCTCCGGTCGGCGACGACGAAATCAAAAACATAGAGTCCCTCGCGGTTGATCCCGGCGACCCGGCGGTGGTCTACGCCGGAACGTGGCACCTGGCGTGGAAGACGACCGATGGAGGCGCGAGTTGGGGTCTCATCAACGCAGGCATGGAAGAGGATTCTGATGTCTTCTCCATCATTCTCGATTCCACCAACTCGTCGGTCGTGTTCGCCAGCGCCTGCTCGGGAATCTACAGAAGCGAACGCGGCGGCAGCCAATTCCATAAGATCCAGGGAATTCCCTTTGCCGCCAGGCGAACCCACGTGCTGAAACAAGCCCCCAGCGACCCCAAGATCATTTATGCCGGAACCACCGCGGGTTTGTGGAAGACCATCGATGGAGGCAAAATCTGGAAACGGGTGACCAGCCCGGATATTGTGGTAAATGATGTTCTGATTGATCCGCGAACCTCGAAACGCGTTTTGTTGGCGACCGATCGTGGCGGCGTGATCGTCAGCGATGACGGTGCGAAAACGTTTGCGCAGTCGAACCACGGCTATGCCCATCGCTACGTGACGGCAATCGTTGCGGACAAAGATGATCCCGACAGAATCTTTGTCGGAGTCGCCAATGACCGAGAATGGGGCGGGGTGTTTTCCCTGCAAAAAGATAGCCCCGACTGGCAACAGATGAGTGCCGGGCTGGGGGGGCGCGACGTCTTCGCGCTGAAACAAGCCAGCAACGGCGCCCTGATTGCAGGAACCAGTGGCGGCATCTTTATTTTGGATCGAAACCGCAAAGCGTGGCGGCCAAGCAAGACCACTTCTGGGGACGATCCTCCGCCACCGCCAGTCAGTAAGACTCGTCGACGCCGGCGCATGAGGACCTTTGCTCCGCGGGTGCCTGCGGGGCCCGAGATGAAGGTCAATGATCTCGATATCCGCGAGGGACAGTGGCTGGCTGCGACTTCTGTGGGAGTGTTCACCAGTACAGACGAAGGCAAGAGCTGGACCGGAGGCCCCATTCTTGATCGTGGGGTTTTCGTATCGGTCGAGTCCAGTGGTGACATGGAGGTCGTCGCCACGCAGAGCGACGTTCTAGTTTCCAAAGACAAGGGGACCGTGTGGACGCTATCGAGTGTGCCTCGAGAATTATTTGGAATCCGCAGCGTAACCGTGACCGCCGACGCCGACATTCTGGTGGCATCGCAAGGAGGCGGGTTCAGGAGTTCTAACGCCGGACAAACCTGGGCACGGGTGCTGAATGGACTGCCGGAGAGAGACATCAGCTCGATTTCCTATGACGAGGACGGGCAACGGCTACTGGCCACAAGCCTGGGGAGCAGCGTTGTCTTTGAGAGCAACGACGGCGGGCACAGCTGGCAGCGCGGTCCCGATTCGGGCTATCCGCTTCGCTGGATCAGCGTCATCCGGGGACGCATGATGGCTGCAACGCCTTTTGATGGCGTGATCGTACAACCGTAAGACAGGAGTGGTTTCCGTGGCTTCCGCATGCCCGAAAATGAGCCCCGATGACCAATTCGGTCTCGCTCGTGAAATGTACCTGCGCTTGGCCCAACTTTGTCGGGCTGACCAATCCGGTAGACCGGATGCAGGCGAAGGCACCGCTGGAGGTGATACCGCGGAGCGAGAGCGAATCCATGCGCTGGAAGAAATCGTCCACCTGAATCGCATTATGTCTATGGGGCAACTGGCCGCCACTCTGGCCCATGAACTCGCACAACCGCTGGCGGCCATCCGCGCCAACACAAAAGCCGCGGAACGGTTGGCCAGCCTTCCCAAGCCTGACCTGAGTGAGATCCGCGCCGCGTTGGCTGACATCGCCCGAGACGACCGAAGAGCGGAGACTGTCGTCGCCAACATTCGTACCGTGTTCCAGAAACGTCAGATCGTCCTCCACGACTTGGATCTTAACCAGGTCGTCAACGACGTAGCGCAGCTCGTCAGGCATAATTCTGAACTGCGCGGTGTTCGCCTTCGACTGCTGCTTTGCTCGCAACCCGTAATGGTGCGCGGGGACTATGGGGTGCTTCAGCAGATTCTCCTCAATCTGGTCAACAATGCCATGGACGCGATGAACCAGTTGCCGGTCGAGCGAAGGGTTCTGGCCCTCAGGACCAGAGTTGCGGCGGGCCGTGGGTGCGGCCGTGTTCGGGTGGAGGACCATGGTCCCGGCATCCCGGAGAAAGATAGGCCTAGACTGTTTACTCCCTTTTTCACCACAAAAAGCAAAGGACTGGGAATCGGATTGTCGATCTGCCGCACTCTCGTCGAATTTCTCCATGGCAAAATCCGCCTGGAAAACAAGACCGGTCCCGGCACCACATTCGTTGTAGAACTTCCGCTTGTCGTTGAGGGCGTGATCTCTCAGGCCGCCTGAAGCACATCCCCCAGTGCACATGCCATCCTTGCACTGTGCCTATTGACAGTGGAAGGCTGATAGAACCCGCGCGCACTATGACGTCAATCGTCCGCGACACGACACGATCGGTGCGCCGAAAGGAAGAACTCAAATGCGGAAGCTTCTGGCTCTATTGCTGTGCATTGGCGCAATACCGGTCTTTGGCCAGGGAAAAGAAGTGGATCGGGTGAAAGAGTCCTATCTGGTCTTGAAGGAAATCCTGGGTATGCCGGACAGGGGGATTCCTCGCGGATTACTGGACCGGGCAGAATGTGTCGTGATTGTCCCCTCGGTGCTTAAAGCGGCTTTTGTCGTAGGAGCCAGTTATGGCCGCGGAGTCATGCTGTGCCGGAAGGGAGCAGATTTTAAGGGTCCGTGGAGTGCTCCGGCGATGTTCGCCCTGGAAGGGGGGAGCTTCGGACTGCAGATCGGAGGCCAAGCCACCGATTTTGTTTTGCTGGTGATGAATGAGCGAGGCCTCAATTCCCTACTGAACAGCAAGGTCAAGCTCGGCGCCGATGCTTCCATAGCGGCCGGCCCGGTTGGCCGAGCCACCTCGGCAGAGACCGATATCGCCATGCAAGCGCAGATTCTGTCGTGGTCACGCTCGCGCGGCGTCTTTGCAGGCGTGTCTCTCGCGGGCTCTACCTTGCGCGCGGACGGAGGCGCCAACAGGAATCTTTACGGTCGGGATGTGAGCGCCCGACAAATTCTTCGCGAGGGAAAAGTAAAGACACCGGCGGCCGGGCGACAACTCGTGCAGTTGCTACAGACAACGTCGCCGAGACACGCTTCGTAGCCATTCGAACCGCCTCGTTTTCTACCGGTATTTGCTTTTGCCGAACGAGGTCGCAAGGAGAAGATTGGCGTGGTCAACACGTTCAAGACGACCCTTCTCCTGACGGCCCTCACGCTGCTGCTGATGGCCATCGGGCGCTACTTCGGCGGCCAGTCCGGGATGTTGCTGGCCTTTGTCTTTGCCGCCGTCACCAATTTCATCGCCTACTTCTTTTCTGACAAGATTGCGCTAAGAACCTATCGGGCACAGCCCGTCACCGCCGAGCAACTCCCGGTTGTTTATCGGATCGTGGAACGCTTGACGCAGAAAATGGGCATGCCCATGCCCAAGATCTACGTAATTCCCACTGACTCGCCCAATGCCTTCGCGACCGGGCGCAACCCGCGGCACGCGTCCGTCGCGGTGACGCAGGGGATTCTCGGTCTCCTGAATGAAGAGGAATTGGAAGGTGTGCTGGCTCATGAGTTAGGGCACGTAAACAACCGCGACATTCTCATCAGCTCGGTCGCTGCCACCATCGCCGGCGCTGTCACCATGCTGGCGAGCATGGGTCGTTGGGCTGCGATGTTCGGCGGGTTCGGCGGGCTCGGAGGCGGACGCGATCAACGGCGCTCTCCCATCGGAGCACTCCTGATGTTGATTCTCGCTCCCATCGCCGCCACCCTGATCCGGCTGGCTGTTTCGCGATCACGCGAATATCAGGCAGACCAGACCGGCGCGCACATCACGGGCAATCCCTATGCGTTGGCCAGTGCTCTCGCCAAGCTCGACAACTTCTCGCGCCGCGTGCCCCTCCCCGCCTCTCCGTCGACCGCGCACTTGTTCATCATCCAGCCATTCCTCGGGATGAGTTGGTCGAACCTGTTTTCCACGCACCCCCCAACCGCTGAGCGCATTGCGCGGCTGACGGGTCGTCCCCCTCAGTGAACTCGTCGCAGTGCCTTCGCCGTTTCCTGTTAAGTCTTACAGTTACGAAGCCCTTTATAGTAAGGAAAAATCTATATCAGCAAAATCCCATTACTGCGGCTTTCCGCTCAGTCGTCCAGCCTCGTCAACTGCGGTGAAACCGATGACGACAAGGGTCAACACGATGAGCTTACCAAGCGGGCCTCGAACGCTGCCTTTGCAGAGTTCGTTTGGCCCAGCGATCCAGGTCCCACGGGTTTTTTAACGAGTCTTTGGCCATGACGAATGCGATGGTTTATGTAATCGATGATGATCCCCCCATGGTGCGCGCCATCAGTCGATTGTTGCGATCCTATGAGTACTGCGTCCAGACTTATGCTTCGCCAACTGAATTCCTCCGTCAGCCGCTGCCTCCCGGCCCTGCGTGCCTGGTGCTCGATCTGAGAATGCCCGATATCAGCGGGTTGGATTTGCAGCGAATTCTGGCCCAGGAAGGTCAGTTGCTGCCTATCGTTTTCATGAGTGGCCAGGCAGATATCGTCAGTACGGTGCGGGCCATGAAAGAGGGCGCCGTCGATTTTCTCACCAAGCCTTTTGATGACCGTCAACTTCTGGCCGCAATCCAGATCGCTCTGGCCCGTTCCCGCACGGCCCAGGCAGCGCGCGCCCTATTGAATAGGGATCGCGAAGCCTTCGAGAAACTCACGCCCAGGGAGCGACAAGTCTGTGTCCGAATTGCCCGCGGCTTGCTCAATAAACAAGTGGGCTTTGAACTGGGAACTACGGAAAAGACGGTAAAGGCGCAGCGCGCCCGCGTCATCAAGAAGCTGGCAGCCAACTCCCTGGCGGATGTGGTTCGTTTGGTGGAGAGACTGCGGACAGCAGGCATCATCCCATCCACAGAAACCGCCGAAGCCGCGATGAGTTCGAGTGGGGCCCGATTGGAAGCTCCCCGGACGGCCTCGTTTGGCTGCGCCTTCGACAAAACTTCAAGAGTCCGATCTGGTGTCTCTATGGAGCCGATTGCCAATCCGGGCGCGGATGTGCTCGGCCGAAATGCGCTGAACCAGCTTACGGGTGAACTGCAACGCCTGCGCGCCAGGAATCGTGGCCCGGCTGTGATCTAGCTCCAACCAGGTGGCGATACAAGATTCGTACAGTGGCTATGACCGGGATCGACAGCAGCAGTCCCGGGACACCCGCGATCGCGCCCCCCGCCAGTGCACCAATGATCACAACGAAAGGTGACAACTGCACGCCGCGCGATGACCCCATCAGAAAAGGCTGGATGGCGTAGTCTTCGATGATTCGCACCAGCAAAAACACACCGATCAGCCACAATATATGGTGATAACCGCTGAAGAACGCCACCATAAGAATGATAGCGAATGCTGCCGGCGGCCCGATCAGCGGAACGAATTCGAAGGGAAACGCCATCATGGCCAGCAGCACGCTGTAGGGCACTCTCAACAAGCTGAAGGCAATTGCATAAAGCAAAACGGTGGCCAGAGCGACCAGAACGATGGCCCGGGTCCAGTGCAGCATCATCTGGTGCATGTCCGCAAAAAAGGATCGTGCTGCCGGTTGATGGGCTTCGGGCAACAAGCCCACAACCGATCGCACGTACGACTCGCCATTCTTTAACAGCAAGAAACTCAGGACGAGCACGACTAAGAGCGAGAGCGCACTTCCGAGCGCGGTGAGCAATCGCATCGTCATCGACGTCAAGGTTTGTAGAATGTCTTTTCCGTGCGTCTCTCGCCAGTTCTGGATCAGTTGGCGGATCTGGGTATCCCAGGGGCGAAGAAATTTCGGCAGTTGGAGATGTTGCACCGCACCCGGCTGAAGCAGGGCTGGGACTTGCGCGGCGAGCGCGCTGGCTTGGGCGAATGCGAAGTAGCCGACGACTGCTCCGATCGCAAACAAAATCGCCAGGATCAGCACAAAAACAATGACCAACGCTTCCCCGCGGTGGCGCTTGTGGGTGACAAACCGGAATGTGCCTTCCACCGCAGGAAAGAGCATGTAAGCTGCCACAACCGATAGGATGAGCAGCAGGAGCACGCCGCGGAGAAGATAGACAAGAAAGCAGACGGCTAGGGTGTAAACGATTCGCAGAACCCGAGTATCAAGTCCAAAGACAGACTGCATCGGCAAAAAATATAGGAACTTGGCGGCAAGTAGGGCTGGGAAAACTCCGAGTTCCCGGAACAAAAATAACGAGTGTTGTTTATGATCGCGGACTATTGATTGGCTGAAGCCGCCGGCACCCACACCGCGTCAGCGGCGGACAAATCCACGCCCGGAATCTCGGTGCTAACGTTCACGAACTGTAGCCCCGCTCTTCTGGCTGGGGTGGCCTCGAAACCGAGAATGTACTGGTTGCCAAAGATATCATTCAGCTGGTCAAGGTAAGGCCTGATCGTCACGGGGCTTCCAAATCCGAGGAAAAACGACTCTCCGCCGCTTCGGTCCGAGAGTTGGGCCATATTGTTTATGCCATTGTTGGCTTCAAAGAAGTTGCGGTCCAACCTCGACCTGCCGGGAACATAGATCGAATGGATCATGGTGCCGGTTCGCTGCGCCAGTTCACTTGCGGAAGTCACGTCAGGAATTGTGGTAAGGAAACGCCCCCCCATCCCGCGGCGAGCCCGGTCAATCCCGTCGCTGAACATGATGATCTGGCGACGGTTCGGATGTTCCGGCCAGCGTCTCATCAGATCCATCACCGAGAGGTACGGACTTCCAAAAGCCCCAACGTTTCCGACTGGCAACCGTACCGCCCTGGCGGCAGCATCATGATCGCTAGTGAAATTCTGCGCAATCTGTACCGTGGCGTTCCGCATGTACCCCACTCCTACGGAAGTCGAGGCGGGCTGACTGGTGATGAAACCACGCAGGTCTTCCAGATGCGAGCCCAAGACCGGATCCGAGGCGTCGTCGATCAATATGAACAGATCCATCCCCGCATTGGCTCCCGTCGCTGGAGTCCACTCGGTAACCTTCAGACGGTCCCTGCCCCGCCTGACAAAGACATCCTCGCGCTTGATCTCGGGCATTCGCTTGTCCCTTGGTACGCTCACGGTGACTGTCATCTTTACCGGAACGGTAGCAACCTGAGCCTGCGAGAAAGTTGTGCAAATGGCTGCGAGTGCAATGAATAGACTCTGCACTGAGAGGAATCGGTTCATGGTGGTGCCTCCTTGCTGAACCAGCGACGAAACTTGTCCGACCAAGCGAAATGCCAGCAGCTACTAAATCTCTGCCACTTCCAGAGGAGCGGCGACTGTAAAAAGTGACAGGTACCGTGCGGCTGACAAATGGAATATACACCTGCGGGCTGGCGAAAGGAATATTCGCGAGAGTTCAACCACCCCTCCCCCTTCAGGCCGTTTGCGGTTGAGGTGGATCGAGGTATTTGATGAGGAGTACTTCGTTGCCTTCTTGGTTGTAGAGAACCTGGTCAACGAGGTGCTGAGCGAGCAAAATTCCGAAGCCCCCTGGACGCAATCCGAGTTCCTCCCGAACCTTCGCATGCCGAATGGGATCGTCGGGAGGATTGGCAACCGCCGCGTGGGTGATTTCGTCCAGAGTGAAACCGGGTCCGGGATCTCGAATGCGGCAAGAAACCATGCGGTGCGCACGCACGTACTCGACTTCGACGTAGCTGTTGGGGTCGAGTCCGCCTCCGTGTTCGATCGCGTTCAGCAAGATTTCCCGAAATGCCGTTCCTACGGGCACGCGCTCGTCGTCCGGCAAATCGGTGATTTCTCTCATAAACTGAAGCAGGCGGTCGGCGGTTCGAATGTCGCAGCGTACATCCAGGCGAATCCACTCGGGCGTAGCCGACTTCAGCTCGATGCCGTCGTCCCAGGCCGGCTCCTCGGTTGCCATTTCGATCATCCTGACCAGTTGTTCCGGCGAATACGGCTTCGAAAAATAGCTGAATGCATGGTCGCGCATCGCAGCCAGGACATCGCCAGGCGTACTCTCCTGGGCAAGAATAATCATGCGAGTGTGTGGCCGCTGCGCACGTATTTTCTGAAGCAGGTCAACATCCTGCTGGGCGGACGTCTGTTCGCTGGTAATCACAAGCTCGAAGGCTTTCGTCTTGGCAGCCGCCAAGGCGGCGGCGTTGGTCCGAACATAGTGAATCGCCCACACGCCGGGCTTCAAGACAGTAACCAGGAGATCCTTGAGATCCTGATTGGCATCCACAACCAGCGCATTGCGAACGGCGAAGAGCGGCATACCTAGTCAACTGGAGTGACACAGTATAGGAGCGGCATCCTTGGAAGCGGCAACTGTAAACCCCTACAGGTGAGAGGGAGGGTTTGAAGACACAAACAACCCAACAACTGCACAGTTGCCCAGGAGACTTCTATGCATGTCGCGTGTTTTCTGATGGTGCTCCGGCTGTCAGATGTGACAGTACAGTCGCTTCAGGAAATCAGTTAGTTTGCCGAAAGCGATGATGATTTTGCCCTTTTTCCTTTCAGGGCAATGGCATTGTCCGCCTTTCCAAGAGTTATCGTGCCACATCGCTGTGGTTCCCTATGCCGCAGAAACCCAAATTCACGGCGATCCTGCTTTGCGTAGTGCTTCTGCTATGGCAGGAATTTGAACCGGGGATGTCGGCCCAGGCCTTTGGGTTTTCGCCGCAACAGCTGGATCAATTGCTTTCCCCCATCGCGCTCTATCCCGATTCCCTGCTCTCGCAGATCATGACGGCATCCACGACCCCGCAGCAGATCCTGGACGTCGACAATTGGCTCCTTGCGAATCCAGGACTCCAAGGACCGGCGCTTACCGATGCCGCCCAACAACAAGGGTTCGATCCCGCATTTATCGCATTGGTGAATTTTCCGCAAGTGATCGAGATGATGGCGGAGAATATCGACGACTACGCCGCCATCGGTCAGGCGTTCTCCACTGATCAGGGAGCAGTCACCGATTCCATTCAGAGACTGCGGGCGCAAGCCTACGCCTCTGGCGCATTGCGCACGAATCAGCAACAGACAGTCGTCGTACAGCCAGGTCCGCAACCGATCTATGTCATCCAGCCCGCGAATCCTCAGGTGGTTTTTGTCCCGCAATACGATCCCACAATGGTGTTTGCGGGACCGGGCGCAATGGTCGGTCCTTCCCTGATCACGTTCGGTTTGGGCATTGGCATCGGCGCTCTTATCGCCAGCAACCAACCTTGGGGGTGGGGAGGATGGGGATGGAATTGGGGATCGCGTCGCGCCTATTTTAACCACGCCTATTGGGGAGGCTGGGCAAGGCCGTATCGTCCGCCGGTGATGTGGTTTCAGCCACGACCGGTCATCTGGGCAAATCGCCCAGGGTACAGAGGCAACTGGCGCTATCGTCCGCCGAATTGGGTCCCCCCGCGACCGAGTCCCCGGCCCCCGGGTCGGCCACCATGGAGTGCCACGAATCGTCCGGGATCGAGACCTCCAGCAAACCGGCCTCCGGTAAACCGGCCCTCGGCCAACCGGCCTTCGACAAATCGGCCGCCGACAAATCGGCCGCCCGCAAACCGACCGTCGACCAACCGGCCTTCGACAAATCGGCCACCCGCAAACAATCCGCCGGCAAATCGACCGCCGGCAAACCGGCCGTCGACCAACCGGCCGTCGGCAAATCGGCCACCCGCAAATAATCCGCCGGCAAATCGACCGCCGGCAAACCGGCCGCCCGCAAACCGGCCGTCGACAAATCGGCCACCCGCAAACAATCCGCCGGCAAATCGACCGCCGGCAAACCGGCCGCCAGGCAATGAGACGGGACGCCCGAATAGACCGGGAGGCTCAAATCCGAGGCCAACGACATCGAATCGCCCCGCCAATAGACCCGCCCCATCGAACCCGAGGCCGAGGCCGGCACCTAGCCAGCCAAACCAGCGGCCGACCAGACAAAATCCAGAACCGAGGCCACAGTCCAACTAGACGCCGCTTCTTTAGAAAGTAGCGACGAGACCGAACCACTCAGTCTGCACGTGCCGCTTAAACTTAAATGGGTTGCGTTGGCTCCCGGTTAGGTTTGCTGGAGGAGAGCATCTGCCGCATATAAACGCTCTGATGGGGACTGGTGCGACTTCCAGTCGCGGCTGATGTGAAGATGGTTGGCTGAGGTCTGTTTGAGGGTGCCGAAAGTGGATGTGCATGTGGGAGGGCTCGTGACGCGCGGGTGGCCCGCTTCTTTGCCATGATACGCGCCAGTAGCAGGAGCAAGGCCGCGCCCCAGATCATTGCCGAAGTCTTGCCAGCCCAGGAGAGCTGTGACTGCAGGTTTGCCAATCTGATGATCCCGATTGCGGTCAAAGCCCCGACTACTCCCAGGACGACGTCGGCGAACGCGCCATAGGCCTCGCCGTCCATCACAAATCTTGCGACCAGGCCAACAAGTATCCCGATCAGCAGCCACAGATACGGAGGCATAGGGGTCCACCGAGTGTTGAGTAAGCCGACTGGAGCAGTGAGAATCGCTTGTCGAGGCGAAGTATTCAACTGTAATCACTGTCAGTTAGCCGGATATTCGCCAACTTCAATTGTTCCTGGTCGACACTGGAAATATTGACAGTTCCAGGATTGAATCTGAACGATGCATCATCACTCAACAAGAGGGGCCCGTCTCCTCAGTGTGGAGAGGTGTCGAACATCCTCCGGTCGAAGGCTAGGCCGCAGGCAACGGTCGGCCACGGCTATGGCCAGAAACCCGGACACACCCGATCATGGTTCGACACCGCAGCGAAAAGACGCACAGGTCCCTCGAAGCGTACTGTAAAAGCAGCGAGCAGGTCAACGGGTTCGGGCTGTTGGTGGCGCGCCTGAACCCGCTGACCAGTAATCTTTGGCTCTTGATCCTCGAGGCCCCCCGAACGTCGTACATTCGAATTCCGACGCAATCACATTCAAGGAGCTAACTGGGCATGGCGGACTTATTCGCACAATTGAAACAAAAGTACCAACCCGTTCTCGACACCATTCAAAAGGAAGGCGCCGAGTTGCAAGCGGTGAATCTGGATGGCAATCAACTCTTCCTTAAGGCAACGGCCGTTTCTGAGGCCAGCAAGAACCGTATCTGGGACGCAATCAAAGCCGTCGATCCCAAGTTTGCCGATCTCAAACACGACATAGAGGTACGGCAAGGGCCTCAGAAATATGTCGTTCGTCCCGGCGACACTTTGTCGAAGATCAGCAAGTACTTTTACGGAGACGCCAACAAGTACCTCCAGATCGCCAAAGCGAACAACCTCGACAATCCCGACCAGATCAAAGCTGGCCAGGAATTACTAATACCGGCGGCCTGAGGACTGGGCAGGCAGCTCGATGGCACAGACCGCTCGCAACAAGGTGGAGTGCAATGCATCCCGCGGCGAAGCCAATGGGCTAGCATGGATGCTGATCGGTTGGCTCGGGAGCTCGGCGCGGGCAGTGCCTCAATATAACAAACTGCGGCACCTAGCAAGACCAGATCCTGCAGGCTCTTTATGGCGCACCCGGGCGCACCACCAACCGTAACATCGCTGCAATGGACCGCCTTAGCATCTTGGCCAGTATTGTCGATGGCTCGATATTTACGGAGTGGCGAACTGGGGCAGCGGCGGATGGAATGGTAGACGGGGTAGCGGAAGTTCCAAGTAACGGAATGCGTTCTGCAAAACAAGGTCTCGAACAAGAGGCCCGATAAATTGGAGGCTGACTATGGGATTGCTCGATTCTGTAAGTGATGTTCTGAAGCAATACAGCGGAGGTGGAACTGCGAATACGGCAAATGCCGCGGATCATTTCGACAAAGTCGCACAAGCCGTCCCGCAGGATGCAATTGCAGACGGACTTTCGGCGGTTTTTCGTTCCAACCAGACACCTGCCTTCGGAAATCTTATCGGCAATTTGTTCGGCCAATCGAATGGCGAGCAGAAAGCTGGCATGCTGAATCAGTTGATCTCGTCGGTGGGTCCGGGCGCTTTGACACAAATGGCAGGCGGAGGTGCCCTCGCCAGCATGCTCGGAGGCGTGACCAGGGCACTCACTCCCGATCAGGCGCAGGGGGTCTCGCCCGAACTCGTGCAGCAAATGGCGTCTCATGCCGAAAAGACCGACCCGTCGATTGTAGACAGAGCTAGTGCCTTTTACGCCCAGCACCCAACGCTAGTGAAAACGCTGGGCGGTGCAGCACTATCTATCGCGTTAGCCAGGGTCGCTCAACGGCAACGAGCAGCCTGACGACGGCTTGACCGATAACCGGACTCGAGGAGGTTCCGCGCGGAACTTGGGGGAGAGGGGTGTCTCTTCATCGCGCTGACCGTCCGAGGGGGAACTTCCCTAAGGATTGGACTGATACCGAGAGAGATCCCTGCAGCCGCTTCAGAGAGACGTGAATTGTTCGAAATTGCTGACAAATTCCCCGGTCGCGCTTGGCCGACTTAGGCGGCCGAGATGACTCTCTCACGAATGGCAAACTTCACCAGGTCTGAGGTCGTCTTCAGATCAAAGTCTTCCATGATCCTGTACTTATGAAACGCTACCGTGCGGGGCGTAACGTGCAGCAAGTCCGCGGTCTCTTTCATCGTTCGACCCTCGGCCAACAAGAGGAGTACTTCCCTTTGACGAGAGGTCAATGCTCTCTTGTGCTTACGTCTCGGGTCCCGCACAAAACCTTCCCGAAGCTGTTGCGCGACCTTGGGAGTCACATAAGTTCTTCCTCGCAAGACTTCCCGGATGGCTTTGATTAATTCGGAACCAGCTGACTTCTTCAACAGGTATCCCGAAGCCCAGTGCCGGAGGGCTTCCCGAGGAATATCAGGATCTTCGTTCATGGTCAGCACGACGACCTTGGTGCGTGGCAACAGCCTTCTAAGCTGCAGACCTGCTTCCATGCCATTGAGCTCGGGCATGCTGAGATCGAGCACAATCACGTCCGGCTTCAATCCAGGGGCTACCGACAACAATGCGCGGCCATCCGACACAGTTCCAACGACTTCGAATTCGGGCTCAAGAAGCTTCTTGAAAGCTTCCAAAACCAGAGTATGATCATCGGCCAACAAGACGCCCGGGCGAGCCATTCGGTGACCTCCAAGGCAAAACCGCTTTTCTACCCGGTGTAGCGCAGGCGAGAGGTTAGTCCTGAGACCGCCCACCACCCTCTCGTTCGAGACCTTACGCCCTACCAGCCACTAGTAAGAACTGTTAACACTTACAGAACCAAACCTGAAGCTTGGTGCCTTCCAAGGTACTATTGGCTGGACATACTACATACAAGTGTGACAACCGCCGCAGAAACAACGCCCCGGGGGAAGCCCACTCGAAACCCCAGCTAATGTTACACCCAATTTCGCTAGTCTTCTTAGCCATATGGGCCAGACCTGAATCTCTGGGGCCGGGCTGTTCCACCAAGTTCCTCTAATCCTCCTCGGCCAGTCAACTTCGAAGCCACTTGCGTGACTGCCGGGTCGGAGCGGCATCCTCCCCTACCGGTTTTTAGGGCTTTTCTGACTCTGACCGGCAGAGTTTGCAGTTTGAATGGAGAGTATCTGCGCTGGACGGGGTGAAAATACTGTCAGAAATGGCAGGCGTTTATATGGCCGGCGTGTCCGATATTCAGAACTGCGGCGTGGCCCACAGAGGCCATCCGGGGTGTAATTGTTACTTTCCTGATTTCCGTCCTGGTTCCGACGGTCAGCCCCCGGCGAAACTCAATCGGAGAAGTCAAGCTTTGCGCCGCGGGCAAGCCTGCTCGAATCTCGCGAACAAACCAGCTTCAAACGCACGCGCCCTCCACACGCCATCGTCGATCCTTGAGGCCGCAGCAGACCAGGGGGACAATCACCTCTTTATATTCAGAATATTCAGACCGGTCGTTTCCAGATGATCCTGGCCGGACCAGCGCGCGCAACGAATAACTCTGGTTTTACATGAATGAGACCGGTAGCGGCTCTGAAGACTTGGGGCGCGAGAGGGGCCATATATTGATCTAGCCTGGCTTGGACTCGCGATCTTGCGACCAGCCGATTGCTGACTCCGGGGCAGGTGAGCAGATGAACCAGAGTAAGTGCCACCGCCAGATGAGTCGGCTGCGTCTTGATCCCTTGGACCCTACTAGGACGGCATAGCGATCGAGGGCCGTCACCGAAGTGTAAATCCGCTGGCAGAAATAACAGTGGCGATTCATTCAGTTCGGGCTTATGATTCTCAGACCAGATATTAGCCGCCACTTACCGTTCAACTGTGTATTCGAGCAATCTGCTTGGGGTCTTAGGAGGTTCCATGCTCAACACCAGCCGCCCCCGCGTGTTAATCGCCGATGACCATGCTCTCATTGCCGAAGCTTTGCGCAAACTGCTCGCCAACGACTTTGACGTGGTGGCGATTGCGCACGACGGCCGCAGTCTGATGGCCACGGCCGAAGCTCTGCAGCCCGACGTCATTCTCGTAGACATCGGCATGCCCTTGCTCAACGGACTGGAAGCCGCACAGCGAATCAAGCGAACACTCCCCGATGTAAAAGTCGTGTACGTAACAATCAATCACGATCCCAGCTTGGTGGCAGAAGCATTTCGGCGCGGCGCGTCCGGATACTTATCGAAAACTGCTGCCGCTTCGGAACTGATCGCAGCCATTCACCACGCACTGAGCGGCGATCGCTACGTGTCTTCCCTGCTCGACGCAGGATTGACCAACTCGTCTACACAACCGCGGGAATCCTCGCCTGCTGAGCCGCAACTCACCGAACGTCAAATCGAAGTCCTGCAGCTGCTCGCGGAGGGGAAATCGATGAAAGAAGCCGCCGCCGTTCTCAACCTCACAACCCGCACGGTCGCTTTCCACAAATACCGAATAATGGAAAACCTGCAGTTGCGCAACGACGCCGAAGTCGTGCAGTATGCGGTCAAGCATCACGTCATTTTCGGCTAAGTATTTCGGGCCTGAGTCACCAACAATGTTGCGCTGTCACTTCTGACAGTTCCGTCGTTAGTTACAACGGAGCTAGCTTGATGGGGATTTGAAGGAGGCTTGCAGCCTTGCACGGCCTGCCCATCAAGATTGCCCGGTCATCGCTGCCGGTGTTTGTGCGCTCGGCGTCTGCCGAATCGTACCTTCTCCTTATTGGCATCGGTTTGCTCGGATTTTATGTGGGCGCGCACTTGCACTCGTTGCTGGTTTCCCGCATCGCTCTGGAGGAATTACGCGAAACCCGCGCCGCCCGTGCAACCGATAACGTCTGGAGTGGCGCTGACGAGAACGTGGACTTCAGTCGTTGGGCAAAACCGAGGATCAAGGCATATCGTTCGGCTCTCGCTGTGAAGAACGAACCGCCAATCGCAGTCCTCAACATTCATAGTATTGGTCTGAAGGCTCCAGTGTTCGACGGGACCGACCATGTGACTCTGAATCGCGGTCTCGGCAGAATTGCCGGAACCGCCGAACTTGGCGGTGACGGCAATGTAGCGATCGCTGGTCACCGCGATGGCTTTTTCCGCGCCCTTAAGGACATCCAAGTGGGTGACACCATTGAAGTCGATACACGTCTCGAAACCGACACCTACCTTGTCGATTTCAAAAAGATTGTCCGCCCCAGAGATGCTTCTGTCCTTCAAGACCAGACGGTGCCCACCGTCACCCTAGTCACGTGCTATCCATTCTATTTCATCGGGGATGCACCCCAGCGTTTCGTTGTTCGAGCTTCGCTCCGACATCGAGATTTTTTGCAGCCGTGACAGTGCGGAATCGGAAACAAGGGTAGGCAGCCGGAAGGAGGAAGGCCGTTGACGACCAGAGTTGCTGCCCGGTGGGTATTTGCGTTGCCGGCAGGATGTTGTCGCTCCTGAACCGGGTAGTGCCCTTCCTGTGCGGGTGCGGTTCCCGACCTTCCTCCTCCGAAGAACGGGGCCGCACGAAGGGCTTGCAGCACGAAGGCTTTTTTGCACAGTACGCTGAGTCCCTGGCCAACTCCCGTACGACATCACCGCTGTACGAATCGGAGGCCGCAAAATGTGTGAGACCGTAGCTCCCGACCGAAACCAGCCTTCCGTGCAGTCGAAGGCTTGCACCCCGTGGCTCGTTTATGAGGATCTTTCAGAGATGCTGGCCATCGTAAGTGCAATTCCGGATGGCATCAGCCTTGCGAGCTTTCCCACGCACTCGGAAGGCGCAGATTGCTGGTGCCGGCCAAGGGTAACTTTTTCGGCAGATGCGATGATCGTAAGTCACAAGGATCTCAGCCAGGGAGATTTCGATTCGTAAGAAACCGCATCTCGATCGGTAGCGCCGTTCGCCAGCCCCTAAAACGAGCGGGCATCTGCACACAAAACGCATCATGCCCTGATCGCTCGAGAGGCGAGTCTGTACTTCGAGCACATCCCCCGACCCGTCTCATTTCTATCTTGCTAAAAGAATTTCTCTTCCTGTCACCTGGCCCGCTTGTCCGAATGGGTCAAAACCGAACATAACACGAGTTTTGCTGGGCGGTTTGTCCGGGAGCTTTCTGAAAATTGGGAGTGGCACTTCATAGCCATTGAAAAGGCGAGAACGAAGAGCAATACTAGTTGCATTCACCACCTCGAGGAGCCCTGAACACACGATTAGTTAGCGGCCATGTCGTCTCGGCCGAAAAACCAAGCGAAAACGTTTGCCTCATGGCCTTTGGGGAAGTATGGGCTGTTGCCAGGACGCGCTGCCCGGGCTGCGGCAGGAAGACAATTGCGGATAAATAAGGACGGAAAATGCCAGCTGATGCAAAACGGAAGCTTGTGATTGCTGATGACCACGACTTTATTCTGAGCAAGGTTATTGAGATAGTGTCCGACGATTTCGATGTTGTGGCGACGCTGAACGATGGAGGCCAGGTTGCCGAAACCGTTCTGACGCTCAAGCCTGATGCTGTGATACTCGACATCTCGATGCCGTTCGTCGACGGTTTAACCGCGGCGCGTGAGGTAAAGCGCCTAGGCCTCCCGACCAAAGTTGTCTTTCTCACCGTAGGCGAAGACAGCGATTGCAGGCAGGTCGCAAGATCGCTGGGAGCTAGCTATGTTTTGAAACGGCGGATGCATACCGATCTGCCGATCGCGCTCCATGAAGCACTCGCAGGACGAGCGTTCGTCTCTCCTTTTTTGGACGTGGCTGTCGCCGTAGCTCGGTGAACCAGCCGAGCTGATCTATTCTTCGCCGGAAAGCGCTTTCTGTCGCGGCAATAACGCCGGTCTGGCAGATGTAACAGTTCCAGGAAAGTGGCGGGCGTTTGTAGGCTGACGGTCGTGACCAGTTTCGCCAAGGCTCGCCTTGCCCTATTGGTTCTTCTCGCCGGAACCATCTTGCTGGCGGCTTGCACGAAAGACAAACCGTCGCCTTCCTCGAGTCCAGCCCCAGAAACAGCCCCGTCAGGCACGAATGCTAATGATAGCGGGACTCCAGCCCCGTCGCCTTCGCCGGCTCAGGCACCAGCACCGGCTCCCGCTCCTGCCCCTGCGTCGACCCCGGCTCAGCCACCGGCTCCCGCCCCCGCTGCCGCCCCTGCTACGCCACCGCCTGAGGTCGCACAGACTCCTCCACCATCGCCGCCTCCGCCACCGCCTCCCCCGCCTCCGGTCGTGATTCCCCGTGGCACCGTGCTGACGGTTCGCTTACAACAGGCTTTGGGATCAAAAACGAGCCAGCAGGGTGATCGCTTCGATGCCACTATCGCCCAGCCCGTGGTAGTGAAAGGCAAGACAATTATTCCGGCTGGAGCCAGCGCTTCCGGAACCGTCACCGAAGCTCACGCGGGCGGTCGGTTCAAGGGAGGCGCGTCTCTGGACATCGTCTTGGACCGCATCACCGTTCGCGGCGTTCGCTATCGCATTCAGACCATGACGATGGCCCAGACATCGAAGGGCAAAGGCAAGCGCACCGCTACCATGGTTGGGGGAGGAGGCGGAGCTGGGGCTCTGATCGGCGGAATCGCCGGTGGCGGTAAGGGAGCGGCGATCGGCGCGCTGCTCGGCGCAGGTGCAGGAACCGCCGGCGCTGGGCTCACGGGCAATCGGGACATCACGTTGCCTGCGGAATCTGCTGCTAGTTTTCAGATGACACACTCGTTAACCTTGAGGCAACAACCAACTGATGTCGTTCCTGCTTCCGGCCTTTCCCCTGAAAACACAGGGCAACCACCGCAGCAGCAGTAATTGTGATAACCGCGCGGACTCCAGGATCATGTTCGCGCAAGCGAATCTTGCCAGAAATCCTCGAGTAGTCCGGCTGGCTTTCCCGCAATCGAGCTCGCCCCATAGTCCAAAGCAAATGTGAGGTCAACCCGGTTCACCGAGGATTACATATGCCCCACAGCAAACAAGCTGAATACCAGAGACACACTGATTCTCATCCGCCCAAATTTGGGGACCGTATCTCGGCGAGCGCCTATGGGGCTCGGTCTGCGGGGACTACAGCTCCGACGGCAACCCTGGGTCTATTTCAGGCACGATCAGGCATGGTCTAGGGCTTATCGTGCACAAGGGGGACGACCACCAGCACCTTGGCTCTGCGATCCCGCTGTCGAATGGCCGCGATCCGATTCTCGACGCACGGGAACACTAAATTTTGCTTTAGGAGTACTTCCCTGGCGACAACGCAGCTGCGCGCAAACCATCAACCGCCTGGGCTGGACTCATCACCAAGCTTTTCCATATCTTCGGACAATTTCGATGCCCGGCAACAGCTGGCCGTTGCTGGGAAGGCGCATTGCATAAGATAAAGCGGCGAGGAGGGACCGTGCAAAGGTGGCCTAGGTATCCCGCGGTCTATGAGATCAATACTCGGGTTTGGCTTTCGGAGCTGCGTGAGAAGTTCGGTGCTGCGCTCGACTTGGGATCGGTCCCGGCAACGGTATGGGACGAGATCGCCGGATTCGGCTTTGATTCCGTTTGGCTGATGGGAGTCTGGGAGCGAAGTCGGTTCGGGGTCGCCATTGCAAATCGAAATCGCAATCTGCTTAACGAATTTCGCAAAGCCTTGCCGGATTTTGTGGCGAGCGACAATGTAGGATCGCCCTATTGCATCCGGCGCTACGTGGTGGACAGGCGACTCGGAGGCCCGAAGGCCCTAGCGATTGCGCGTGGCGAATTGGCCGCTCGGGGCATGCATCTCATCCTCGACTTCGTTCCGAACCATGTAGCCCCGGATCATCCCTGGGTTCGCGAGCATCCCGAGTACTTCCTGCCCGCCACGACCAGCGAAGCGGCCAAGGATCCCATGTCGTACGTCCGATCCGGCGACCGCATCTTCTCCTGCGGGCGCGATCCATATTTTCCGGCTTGGCCCGACGTGCTTCAGTTGAACGCTTTTGACCCAGGTGTGCGGAAAGCAGTCGCGGAGACATTGAACGACATCGGCGCGCAGTGCGATGGCGTGCGCTGCGACACGGCCATGCTCATGCTTAATGCGACCTTCGAATACACGTGGGGAAGCCGCGCTGGAGCGCCCCCCGCAGCAGACTATTGGACGGACGTGATTCCGCGCGTGAAAGAAAAGCATCCCGATCTCATTTTCATGGCTGAGGCGTACTGGGATCGGGAGTGGGAGCTGCAGAAACAAGGGGTCGATTTCTGCTACGACAAGCGCCTCTATGACTGCATTCTGCTGGATGCGAACAGTGTCCGGCTACATCTGGGCGCCAATCTCAGTGATCAGGCGAAACTGCTTCGCTTCATCGAAAATCACGACGAAGCCAGAGTCGCCGCTGTGTTTGAGCCGGCAAAGCAACGGGCAGCAGCTGTCACTTTTGCTACGCTTCCAGGGGCCAAACTTTTTCACGAAGGACAATTCGAAGGGAGAAAAATAAAACTACCTGTCTTCCTGGGAAGGCGCCCTCATGAAGCAGTCGACAAAGGACTGCAGACCTTCTACAGGCTATTATTGTCAGACCTCTCTACATATAAAGACGGTGACTGGAGTTTGTGCGAGTGCACAGGATGGCCGGACAATCAAAGCTGCCGGAACATTTTGGCTTGGACCTGGCGACACTTCGAGCAACGAAAATTAACCGTTGTCAATTTCAGCACAACTCCCGCCCAGGCTCGCGTCGCGATTCATTGGCCAGGCCTTCGGGGCCAAACTTGGAATCTGGTGGATACCCTTTCAGACGCAAGATATGAGCGCACCGGCGACGAGATGTTCAGCCCCGGCCTCTATGTGGATCTGACTCCCTGGGGTTATCACTGCTTTTCAGTCCGGCCGATGGCGAGCATCAAGCCGACGTGGCCTACGCCGAAAGAACCGGCCGTGGCCGCATAGCGGAAACTTTGGCGAAAACGGGGTGTAGCTCGAATGACATTATTGTGACCGCAGGGACTCTGAGAGTCTCAAAAGGTTCTGAGGAAGTACGCGGATCAGGCCACTCCGCGGGCTGTCAATGTCAGCAATGAGGAAGAACGACATGGACACCGCCAAGGGCAAAACCACGAACAGCAAAAGGCGCGAATGGCGGGAGCCTAAGCCAAACAAGAAATTGCTATAGAGTGCAATTACAGCCATCAAGCCCCATGCCATCAGTGGCAGACGATTCAACCACGCCGCCTGTGCGTATCCTTCCGATGTCAGCACATCGTTCATGCCCGAAACCGCCAGGGCAGTCACCGCAGACGAGGATTTCTCGCCGGCGCCGCTGCCTGACGACCAAAGCTCGGCCTGCAGCCGCGAAGTAGAGGCTGCGATCTGCGGCAGTTGGCGCGCGTCGCGCGTTTCATAAAAGCGTATTCGCTCATCCAGGTAGAGCAACA
>Ga0123355_10002740_pt1 | contig 24982 bp, 19 predicted proteins | sample TergutEmb28metaG_3_FD_89872 | JGI IMG/M metagenome (GOLD analysis project Ga0123355, IMG submission 89872) | Embiratermes neotenicus P1 segment gut microbial communities from Petit-Saut dam, French Guiana - Emb289 P1 | ecosystem: Host-associated > Arthropoda: Insects > Digestive system > Gut ...
CTTGACACAAGCCGACGACGGACTCAGCGGGCGATTTTTCGACCGCCCAGCGTTTTCTCGAATGATTGAAGATATGGAGAGCGGCAAAATTAACTGTTGTATCACTAAAGACCTTTCGAGGCTGGGGAGAAATGCCATTGATACGGGGTATTACATTGAAAAATTCTTCCCAATCAAAGGCATACGCTACATTGCCATAACTGATAACTATGATTCCGCCGACCCGAAAAGCGGTGGCTTAATGATTAGCCTGAAAAATATGGTAAATGAGGCGTATTCCTTAGAAGTATCACGAAAAGTCAGAGCTACTATACAAATGAATATCCGTAATGGTTGTTTTGTAGGTAGCATTGCTCCATACGGATATTTCAAAAGTGAAAGTGACTGCCACAAACTCGTAGTAGACCCATATGCCGCAGGAATTGTACGAAGCATATTTGAAATGGCGGCTAATGGACAAAGCCACGGTGCAATTCTTGAATGGCTTAATAACAATGATATAATCCCACCCATGCGATATTTGTACACCATAGGGATTACTACTGAAAAAACTAAAGGTGCAACTACTCGTTGGTGGAGTTTGCGGGCAGTACGCGATACACTTCGTAATCAAATGTATTGCGGAGATATGGTTCAAGGCAAGAAGCGCATGGAAGGTGGCGTTGAAAAAAGATTGCCACCTTCTGAGTGGATGATAACTGAAAATACCCATGTAGCCATTGTAAACCGTGAAGTATTCGCAGAGGTTCAAAAGTTTTGGGATAAACCCAAATCTGATAAAGAGCCGTATTACAAAGGCGAAAATACAGAAGATATTTTTCGTGCAAAGATTTATTGCGGTGATTGCGGGGCGCAAGTATTCAGAAAACGTACTGGTGATAAGTCTTACGCCTATCTTTGCACTGTGAGAAGGCAGTACAGCACAAGAGCCTGTGGTGGTATGCGTAGTACAGAGAATTTACTAAAAGCTACTGTGCTTGAACAGTTACTTGGAAGCGACTTAATCGCATTGCTTCAAGCACCATCCATAGAAACAGCGACTCTCGACAGCGAAGTTTATAAAAGTGAACTGACAAAGATTAAATCCGATGCTGAAAAAAACAGCCACTATTTGAAAGGGCTTTATGAAAGCCTTATGCTTGGCGATATTTCCGATATTGAGTATAGGGAATTGAAAAGCATCTATGAATCACGGGTTGCGTCTTTGTCTGAACAAGAAAGCACTTTGCGGGAGAATATACAAATCAGCCTTCGCAAAGAAAAAGCACTGGAACAAGCGAGAAACAGCACGGTATCAGTCAAAACCATAGCTGATTTAACAAAGGATATTATCGACCAAACGATTGAAAAAATCATTGTTTACGATAAATACCATATTGAGGTGACATTACGTAACTTTGGGGTAGAAACAACATCAGATAGGGAGGGCGCAAGCAATGAGTGATTTTGTGATTGCAAAATATTTGCGAATTTCCCAAGATGATACCATTTCAGAAAGCATGAGCATACCCCATCAGCGACTTTTGCTTGACGGATTTATAGATGAACTTGCCATTGCTAACACAACCATATTAGAGTTTGTGGAAACTTAATCCTTGTCTTTGATACAATGAACTTCTGATAACAGTGACTCGATATGTAAATATTTCCCAGTAATAAAGGCTTTTGATGATTGATTTTTGGTCAATCGTGGAAGCTTTTATTTTTATGCGGAATTAAATCAATAATAAGGTTCAATAGTAAATTCACATAACTTATATTCCAAAATTAGGAATCGTTAAAAGGTATCGTCAATCGTTAAAAGATTTAACTCGCACTGCATCTTCACATAAAACCTTCCATATGGTGCTTTGTTCAGCGGTGTTGCCATCGGTTTGGTGTTGCATGCTTCAGTGGAAAATATACGCGGTTGGCGCGGTTTCAAAATCGAAAGCTATATTGGGCGCGCTGGACAGGTAGGTTTTAAGTTCATCCAGCGTTTGGGTGGCTTTGTACATAGTCAAACAACCTCTTTTTGGGCAAAAAAAACCTATTACATAACAAAATATGCAAGGACTACGGTCAATAAATTTGTCCACGAATTTTTCCACAGGTTTGTTCCTGTATTTTTTATTAGATACTGGGGAACATATTCATCATGGACTTAAAATCAGACATTTGGGTTGCACGCGAACCCGAAGTATGTTATTATTAAGGAGGGCTGTCCAGATGAACAAGGAAGAACGAAAAAACATTCAAAGTGAATATATGGATAAAATGGTGGGATATCTTCCAACGCTTAGGTCTGTCGCCAAATTAACACAGAATCAGCTTGCAAAGAAATTGGGTGTAGCACGTTCTACGATGGTAGCTATTGAATCACGAAGTAGACCATTGCAATGGCATATGTATTTGGCAATGGTTCTTGTGTTTATGCAGAATGAAGATTCTAAGAAATTATTGGAAAGTTTTGAGTTGTTCGATGATAAATTTTTGCAAGATATCATTTAATCATAGGTATGTTCGGGGGTTATTATTATGGCTAAAAGAAATATACTGCATGTTTCTGATTTACACTTTGGGGCAGAGCCATATGGAAATATTAAGACATCAGCATTACAATCACGGGAAACCATTTTGAATAATCTTATTGTGGGAATTAAAGCTGTGCCAGACGAGTGGAAACCAGATATAATTGCGGTTTCGGGAGACATTGGTTGGAAGGCGCACGAGCATGACTATCAAAAAGCATCCAAATGGTTTGGAAGATTATCTTCAGAACTTTGTTTGCCTCGTGAAAAATTTATTTTCTGTCCCGGTAACCATGACATTGATAGGAAAGAAGCAAATCGTTCAAGAAAAATCGAAAATATCGAACATTCTAAGGAATTTCTGTCTCTTGAAGAAATATCGTATAGAAGTGACCATTTTAAGAATTTCGCATTATTTTGTCAAGATTTTAATGCATCCCCACTTATTAACAGTGCGCTTGCTAATAATGATGTTAGCGGCTTCATAAAGTATTTATATGGGTATCGTGAAATATGTGGAATTCATTTTGTTGTGCTTAATTCTGCATGGTGCTGTGTTGGCAATGAAGATTTAGGCAAATTATGGATTGGAGAAAACTTGGTACTTGATGTGCAACAATGCATTCCGTCAAATAACGATAATACAATAATAACCCTTTTTCACCACCCTTTATCTAATACAAATATCGTAGAACAGCGGGGGTATTCTGATAATAAACCAGTGTCCCAACATTCCATTTTGAAACTTTCAGATATGATTTTAAACGGTCACGTTCATGGAAATATTCGAAAGGGAACATGCATTGAAGGCGAAGCATATGTTCTCACAACTGGTGCTACATACCAGCCAGATTCATACTCGCTTGCTTGTCAAATAATAAGAGTTGATACGTCTAACAACTTGTACTCAACGAGGATACTTAAACTTGATGAAAACAGGGAGTGGACTAATCAAGAAGGCGAAGTAAATATAGCTTTGAAAAAAAAATAACACATAATCCTTTTGAAAAAAAAGGATTATATGATATGGATGATATTTTAGATGATGTGAAAAAATATTATGAAAGATACAGGAGTTTTTCGTTGAAAAATGTTAGGAGTGATACAGACTCTTTAGACGTAGAAATTCTCTTTAATGATAAAACTGTGTCTAGCCTTGAAAGACTGCTCCATAGACTGTTACCAAAAAGTGTATTGTTTTTATTGGGGAACGGCGGTTCTGGTAAAACGTATGCTTTTTTGAAATGCTGGACTAATCTCATAAAGAACAGGTGTGCAATTTATATCCAATTGCATCAACTAGATACTTCACAACCATCGGTTAAGATACAAATTGATAAGAGCATTTTCTCCAATATTAATGAAAAAACTGAAATGTTTTATGATTTTTGGTCTAATAATCATGGTAGCTTACCATTGATATTGTTTTTGGATGGCTTTAATGAAATCCCAAATAAGATACAAAAAAAGGTTTGGCGTGAAGTTCAAGAATTAGCAGATGAGCTTAATATTGTTATAGTCATTTCGTCTAGATACGCAGATAACTTAAAAAATAAAGTTAGAGACGTTTTTTGTGCAGAAATGAGAACACTTTCAACATACAAAATACGCACATATTTAAAAAAACATAAAGCAGATACTTCCGCCATTAATAATGAGGAGCTTTTGGGATTATTATCAAATCCGCTTATGCTTTCTCTATACGCTCAAACTTCTATGTATTATGATGCTGTTGCTGTTAATAAAACAAAAACGGAGTGTGGGGGAAGCATAAAGTTTTATGGACCTATCTATTCATCAAGCACTATAATTTGGAATTATTTTCAATATGAACTTATGAAAGAAATTGAAGAATTCGATTCAAGCGAAATAGAAAAAATGTTTAGTTTTCTGACCGTTAATTATATTTTACCTTCTATATGCTATGTGATGCAAAAAAGGCAAAAAATAACTATCACGAAAAAGCAATTAAGAAAAGAAATTAATCTTGCATTGCAAACATATAGTAAAATTAATGATGAATCGGAAAAATTCCGTGCATTGACAGGCTATTTAGAGCATTATGAACCTGTCATTTTTAACCATGAAACGGATACCGAAAGAATATTTTCTCTATCTACAAAAAAGTTACAGCTATTCAAACCAATAAACATAACAATCAATGAATCAGAAGACGAAGATGATGAAGCGCAATATGAATTATTCCATCAGCAATTACGCGATTGCCTTGCCGCAATGCATTTAATTAACGGCATGGAAATTTGCAAGGAAGATGCAATTTTGCCTTATTTAGCCATAGACGATATAAGGTTTAACCAACCTATGGTTCAGCATATAGCTTTTCTTGAAGAACGCAATGGCTGTGAAAGTATAAATGAACAATGGAAACTTCTCAAATCGCTGAGTTCAGTTAAGCTTCAATTAATTGGAAGTGAAGTAAAAATTGACATTCTTATAAACAACCTTGTTAATATTTATAAATTTGTTTATGGGGGGAACTTTTCCGAACTCAATTTTGAAGGTGTTGATTTAAGGAATGTCGCATTAAGTGGTTTTAAATTTCAGCCTGTTGTAAATCCAAACAGCTTCAAAGATGCTATATTCGGCACAAAAACATTTACATTAGGAGGACATAGTGGGGTAATTGCAAACCTATCTGCTTGCGGCAACAGAATGGTTTCTCGTGACCCAGATTCAATTCGCGTGTGGAATATAGATACTGGCGAATGCATTGATATACCATTTATAGAAGATGAATATAATGATGAGGCTACTGGTCTTTGTGTTGATTTGCTACCAATAAATGAAAACGTGATTATATATTCACAAGGGAGTAATATTATTGAAAAGAACTTAGAATTATCGGAAGAAAAGAATTTCATTGGAGCAAATTGTAACATTAGCCACTTGATATACTCCCCCAATGGTCAATATATTATGTCATGTGGAGAAAATGGGGAGGTTAATGTATGGAATAGAGCAGATAACAAAAATCCAGTATATAGTGATTCAAATACTGTTTGTTGTCAAACAGATATATTTGGAAGTAATGTGATTACATTTAAATATTTCAATACTTTATCTAACGGCAAATTGATTAAAATACAAATCGTTGATTTTATTACGCAAAACGAAGTTTTGATACCATATACATTTGAAGAAGGAGAGCGTCTTACTGCGGCATGTTTTTCTCAAGATGGTAATTCGATTTTATTTGCGACAACAAGGAAAGTTGCCAATAATAATCATATTGTTGATTTTTGCTTATTGCATGTTTGGAAAATAGGTGGCATTTTACCAGTTGCAACAATTGAAAACAGTTTAAAGGCGGATGTAGCAACTATAAAAGTCCATAAAAATGGATTGCTAGTTGCTACTATCTCAAATAATGGCACAGCTTCGTTATGGAACATTGATAATGCTACACCAAAGGAAATAGCATCATTTAGCGGAGTTTCAAGCGTAGCGTTTTTCAATTCAACTTATTTACCAATAAATGATGCGCATAAAATACGCGAAGATAGAGTTTTTTTTGTTGGTCTTTTTTCTGGAGATATATTTTCATATGAATATCACAATGAATTGACATATATCTATACAAAATATGATGGACATAGACCTTATGTATATGATATTGCTTTAAATCCAATGAAACCTCATTGTGTCGGAGCATATAGCGATGGGGTTCTGCGCCAATGGGACTATAAAACAGGTGCACCTATTCATAACTATATTGAAAATCGTAGTTTCGTGTACTGCGTAGAATACGATATGTCAGGAGAATATTTTGTAAGTGGACATACTAATGGCTCAATTTGGCTTTGGGACGCAGTAAACATGTTGCCAATTGACAGTTTTTGCGATGAAAATGGAACAGCACATACTGAAACAGTTAGAGATATCAAATTTACTAATGACGGAAAAATGATAAGTTGCGCTAATGATAACACAATAAAAATATGGGATGTTGAAGCACGCGATGTTGTTAATGTTCTAAAAGAACACGATGATTTCGTTAAATGTTTGTTGTATTATGAAGAGGGAATTGAAAAAAGACTAGTGAGCGGTTCTACAGATTGCTCTATTATTGTTTGGGATATATCCGATTGCAAAAAATGTAAGGTAATAAAAAAGCATATCATTCATAAGAACAGAGTGCGGAGTTTGTCTTTGTATAAAGAACAAAGAGTATTTGTTAGCAATTCGGAAGACGGTTACGTTTATGAATGGGATATAATTACAGGTGAAAAAACTGAAAGATATTTATACATTGAAAACGATTACAATAGGCATCATACTGCCAAACGCTCGGCTGAAGCTATTGCTTACTCAGCAGATGGCGAAAAGGTAATAGTCAGTTCCGAGCGTAACGGTTTTAATGATGGTGGCATCGTATCATCTCTAGAGTTAATTGATTTTAGTAATCCGCAAAAAAAATTGACATATCCAGTTCATACGGGTGGAATTACGTCTGCTGAATTCATAGATGAAAAAACTATTATTAGTTCATCAATGGATGGTGCTATATGTGTTACAGACCTAATTTCGAACAACACAAAAAAATTAACACCAGCGACTAGTTTTACAGATGAATTGGACGGTTATAATCACGACACAATAAGATTTGTTCCAAACTGGATACGTTCTTATTATTATGGCTCATCAATGAACACTCAAAATATAAAAATACCTCAAACGCTTGATTCGTTGCTAGATGCTTATCAAAAAAATGTCGGTCTTAACATTTTTGATTACATTATGAAAGAGGATGACGTTTCGATAGTAATCGATTTGTTCTTAGCGTGTACTAAAGGTGTAGCCTCTAATAACGATAGAGCAATGTTGGCAAAGGAAAAGCAATTTCTTTTAGCAAATGCTTATTACTTATGGTATGAAGCTCCTCCAGATGAACAAAACATGTATATGCTTGCAGAACTTTTCAGAGCATATGAAGTTCGGGACGGGCAAGAAGAGTTCAAAAGTGATTTAGATAGACTGTTTGATATGCTTGAAGAAAAAAACACGGAGCATATAGCCTTGTTACACCATAGGAAATTTAAGAGATATTTTGGAAGCGACAAGGTTGTAAAATCATGTTTATCTCGATTGGAATCCGTTTGTTGCGATTTTAATCCAAGTAAAAACATTAACAATGGTGTAAAATCTGTAGATGATTATCGTAGGTTTATCGAAACATTTCACTCAAATACGAAGAATCAAAAGGGAGCAGGCGAAATTTGCACAGACGCAGAACGCTTGCTAGTTGTGGCTTTATTGGATTTTATGCGTGAAAATTCTTTCCCAGAAGAGGAAATGATGAATGAATTCTCTAAAGTGCTTCAGCATACATTACGATATAAACCTTCTGAAGCCCACGAAGAGGTTTGGATGACTGACGATTTAAAAATATTTAGTAGATTATCTGATTCAGAAAAAAAGAGTGCTTTATCATCATTCGTTTCGAGATTTGCTTTTTGGCGTGAATTTTTGAATGCAGACAAAGCATTTAAGAATTTTGATACAGATAAAATAAACGAATCTCGAATTTACGACACCACTTCTGACAAAAAAAGAGTCCCTTCAGATGAGGATAAAAAATCACCAAAAGACTTAGAACAAATAGAAGTTGTTGAACTTTTTGATGATGAGGGTCAAAGTATGTTGTTCGAACTTCTTGAAACTATTGAACACAACGATAATAGATACTTTTTGCTGACTGCTTATGCTGAAGAAGCACCCGCTGATGATGTGCCTGCTGATGTGTTTATTATGTGTGAAGTTGAAAAAAATGGAGACAAAATGCTTGAACCTCTTGATGATAGGAGTGTGATGGAAGAAATATTTGAAATGTTTAAAAATCGAAATTTTGGGAATTTTGATTTTGTTTAAAAATAAAATATATGCGAATAGACAAACCTTTTAACTATGGTGCATTAAAAATTTTGGCGATTTTAAATGAAATAATATGTAACAAAAAATTCCCGATTCAATAAAAAAACGAGAACTTTATTTTCGGACAAAATTTATTATAAATTGCCCATGCATATTATTTTGCATAGGGCTATTTTTCTGCCCAAAAGGAGGTTGTTCGATTATGTACAAACCCATTTTTACATTAGAAGAATTACAAAAATACCTTTCCGGCGCGACCCACGTTGGTTTCGATTTTGAAACCGCGCCACTTGCAAAATACCGCCGCGAGGAGAAGGCTTCTCTAGATGCCCACAAATCCCATATTGTCGGGATTAGCTTTTCGGTTGCCGAGAGCGATGCGGTCTACTTGCCGCTGGCACATAAGGTTGGCAAAAACGCATCCGACCAAGAAACCATATGGCAGTGGTTGGCTGGCTTCTTCACCGACCCGTCCATCACCAAAATTGCTCATAACTTGGCGTTCGAGGCGCAGTTTCTGTACGCACTTGGTATCGTTATCCAAGAACCGTGCTACGACACCATTGCCGCCGCGCAGTTAATGTACAAGAATGAAAAAGAATTCCGTTCCCTTGGTGACTGCGGTCTGAAAACGCTGGTGTCCGAGTTTTTCAATGAGCAACTACCATCATATGCCGATGTGGTTGGTGACCGCCACTTTGACGAACTAGACCCTGCCGCTGATGCGACCGTTCGCTATGCTTGCGCCGATGCGGATTATGCCCTGCGGCTGTACCACTTCTTCAATACTTGGTTTGACCGTATTCTACCCAAGCATCGTTTTATTGTGGAAAAAGTGGAATCACCAACATCAGTGTATGTGGGTATTATGAAATATAATGGTCTGCCCATCGACCGACCGCTGATGGAACGCAAAGGCACAGAGGCGGCTATGAAGCTGACCAGACTCCGTGAAAAAATTAGATTCATCATTGGAGATGTTAAGATTGGCGAAAATGCCTCGACCACTGCCTTCAAGCGTTATCTGTTCGAATATTTAAAATTGCCAAAGATGAAATTGACCGCCAAGGAAAAGGATGCGCTGGACGATGAAGCCATTATACTCCTCAAAGAATGGTGTGTCACTAATCGTTCCGAAATTGTGGAATTGTTGGAACTTGTGCAAGAGTACCGTCATTGGGGGAAAATCAAATCCACGTACATAGACGGATATTTAAGATATGTTAATCCAACCACAAGGCGGCTTCATCCCGACCTTATGCCTTTGGCTACTGCGACCGGGCGATTCGCTTCCAAAAATCCCAACTGTCAGAATATGCCTCGCGCCGGAGCAGATGATGTTGGTGTTCGTAACTTTATCAAAGCATCCGAAGGCAAGGTTCTGTTGGCTTTGGATTTTTCCCAAATCGAACTGCGTGTTGGTGCGTTCTATTGTAAAGACGAGAAGATGTTGGAAACCTACAATAATAATGGTGATATACACGCACTCACCACAGGAGTTATTTATCGCATATCCCCGGAAGCCGCATCTGACCGACATCATCCATTATATAAGGAACGCCGTACCATTGCAAAGAACTGTAATTTCGGCACATTCTTTGGCTTGTTCCCAAAGGGATTACAGAAAACCCTCAAATTTAAGGCTGGGTTGGATGTTGAAATTTCCGATTGTGAAAAAATCATAACCAACTTAAAAGCCGGATATCCGCGCCTCTCGCGCTGGCAAGAAGAAATTAAGAAGAGGGCGAGTTTCCGAAAATATACAGAAACATGGCTTGGGCGGCGGCGATTCATACCCGACATCGCCTCGTCCAATTGGAGCAAAAAAGCATTTGCGGAGCGTGTTGCAATGAACACTCCGATACAGGGAACTGCCGCGGACATCCTAAAATTGGCACTTGGGCGAATACTTGTGGGCTTGCCTTCACGACCATTTTTGCGTCCATTATTACAAATACATGATGAATTGGTGTTCGAAATACCCGAAAACGAAGTGAAAAACGCCATCATTTTCATCAAAAACTGCATGGAAACATGCCCTTTTGATGAGTTTTCCGTGCCAATTGTAGCCGAGTCCTCGGTAGGTTCTCGCTTTGGTGAAATGGAAGAAGTGGAGGCTGAAAATGTCTGATTATAGTCTAAATCCCATTAATATTTCTGCGGCAGAATTCTTGGGGGCATTTTTCCAAGCCGGGGAAAGAGTCTGCCTTCGTATTATCAGCGACAAAGTCGGCAGTGCTTTTACCGGGCTGAGTTTTGAAACTACGCAGGGGCATTTTGACAGAATAGAAGAAGAACTGCATAATCATAATGCCAAAGACAGAGGTGTATTTTTTGTTGTCAACTTTGGCGGTCATGAAGATGCACATATACGGCGCATCACTGCACAGTATATGGAAAGCGACAAAATTTCTCTTGAAGAGCAACTCGCTAAAATAAAGGCATTTCCCCTCGAACCTTCGCTTGTGGTAAAAACACGTAATTCCCTGCATACTTACTGGCTTATCCGTGACGGCAAAGTTTCCGAATTCCGGCGCATCCAACAGGGGCTTGTTGCTCACTTCGATGCCGACCCCAAATGCATAAACGAAAGCCGGGTTTTCAGACTTCCCGGATTTAACCACTGCAAAGAAGAACCAATCATGGTACAATGTGTAAAATACAATCCCGAACTGAGATACACTCAAGAACAACTGGCGGCGGTCTTGCCCGATATTTCTGAACCGAAACTTTCTGCGGCGGCGTTTGTTCCCAAAGGCGGTACAGACTTGGGGCTGAAGCTGGTCGGGCTGAAATGTCAGTTTATAAAACATTGTAGCAAAAATGCCAAGACTCTGCCGGAGCCGGATTGGTACGCAATGATTACCAACTTGGCTGTATTCAGCGGCGGCGATGCCGCGATACACAAGATGTCTAAACCGTACCCGAAATATTCATTTGAACAAACAGAGGCGAAAATTGCACATTTCCATAAATCCAAAACTAAGCCCATGACTTGTGCAAAGATAGCAGAAAATGGATTCAAATGCCCAAATAGCGGCAAATGTAAATGTAAAGCCCCTGCCGGATTAGCATATTATCCGCTGGAAATGAAGGACATCCACAAACGGTTTGAATCATGCAAGAAAACAAATATACTCACAGATGATATTACCGCTGTACGAGAATTCATCGAAGATTATATGTACAACATCGATACGGGCATGGTAGAAGCGTTTGTAAATTCCAATGTGAAAGAAAAGTATGGATTCAAAGCCCCGGAACTAAAGCGGCTGGTTGCTTTTCACAGGGAAAAGTACAAACATTTCTACAATACGCCGCAAACTGTACAAGAGCGTGTTGGCGGCGCAGACCTTCCCCATTGGTACGATATTACCGACCGTGGTGGGCTTCGATTCATGCCCGGTGTACTGGCTGACCATTGTGCGGCAAATTCCCCTGTTTTTTACTGCGGCGAAAATTTCTATTTTTACGAAAATGGCGTATATGCATCAAAAAACGACCTTGCCGCAGAAAACTTTATTCGTGACCATATGGAAACCGACCGACACAGAACTTCCAATCAGATTGCAGACTCGACCCATCAATGGAAGATGCAAATTGACAAAGATGTGCATGAAGTTAATCCGAATCAATACTTGATGAACTTCGAGAATGGTATGTACAATCTACTCACCGATGAACTTTTGCCGCATGACCCCAATATACTGTCCACAATTCGGCTTGGCGGTAAATACGACATGACCGCAAGTTGTCCTGTTTTTCTAAAATACATAAACGATGCCCTGCCGGAAACGGAAATTCCGCTGATGCAGGAGATAATGGGATATATGTTAGTGCCTATAAATAAGGCGCAGAAGGCATTTGTGATGCTGGGCAAGGCAGAAAGCGGCAAGTCAACTTTGTTGTATATCGTGCAAGACCTTCTGCTTGGTAAGAAAAATTGTGCGAACCTTGAATGGCAAAGCATGGAGAAAGAGAAGTTTGCAATTGCACAAGTTTTCGGCAGACTCGCCAACATTTATGCGGATTTGCCTAACGAAAAAATCCGAAGCACCGCACTGTTTAAGGCAATAACAGGCGAGGATTATATTTCGGCACAGCATAAATATAAAGATTTCTTTTCCTTCAAACCATTTGTGCGGCTGTTGTTTTCATGCGAAGAAATGCCCAAGAGCCAAAGCGACCGTTCCGGCGGCTTTTATCGGCGGCTGATTATAATGAATTTCTCGAACGTCGTTGACCCTGCGAAAAGAGACAGAAATCTTAAAGAAAAGCTGGCGAGGGAAACTGATGGCATCCTTGCTTGGAGTTTAATCGGGCTTAAACGTCTTATGAAAAACGACTTCTGTTTTTCCGAAACTGCCCGAACGAAAGCCGAACTGCAAAAATACAAAGCGGAAAACAGCACCGCGCTGACATTCGTTTATGAAAACTGTGTTATTGAGCCAAAGGCAGAAGTTGGGCGGCAAGAATTGTTTAACTTGTACATTGAGTATTGCAATGACAACGGCATGAAGTACCACCTTACACAGCAGAAATTTAACGCAGAACTGGATGGGATGGGTTTGGCGCGTGTCACCACTCATGGTGTCCGCAACTGGCGCGGCATTCGGCTTTCATAATTCGACATTGCAATTCGAAACGATTAATTTTTTTTGCTTTGCTGTAACTGTTTTGGCACTACCATTAACTGCGGTCGGCACTGGTTTTTACCAGTCCCCGTGCGGCTTGCTACTGCTTTAACAGCTTTAACCAATCCTTAGCGTATAGTTTCTGCGAAACACAAAAGAGATATAAAAAATAAAAAGATATATATAGTAATAGCACTGCCGTGGTTATTCCTGTTACCAGCCAGCCAATATCAAGGGCTTGCTGTATCACAGCGCAGTTAAAAGCTGTTACTTTCTGACAGGAGGATGCCTGTGCCAATGAATGCCAAGTACCCATGTTCCTACCCCAACTGCCCAAACACCATCCGAGAAGGTCGCTATTGCGCTGAACATAAAACCAAAGCCAGCCGGGAGTATGATAAATATAATCGTACCAACCACAGTTTGTATTACGGTTCGCACTGGCGCAAAGTTAGAAATTTATATGTGTCCAAACATCCGCTTTGCGAGAGATGTTTAGAGCGTGGGTTTCATGTTCCTGTTGACGAGGTACACCATATTCGTCCACTCGATGAGGGTGGTACTCATGACGATGATAATTTAATTTCCCTTTGCCAATCTTGTCACACTAAGACACGCTGATTATTTTTCGGCTTATGTTTGCCGAGTGCTTTGTCCAGTGAGTGTTTTGAATCTTCAACGTTGCACTTTGTCCGTCTTCCGCTGTGACCCGGTAGGGGTATCAACATCCTCCCAACCTCATCGCCCAGCACCGCCCAAGGGTTTCGCGCATTTGGGGCGCGATTTCAAGTTTTATAAAAAGTCCGTAGAAGCCAGTATCTACGGGCTTTTTTCTTGTACAACATCCCGAAAAGTTGAATGTTTAACCATTATCCGGCTTTATTCAACTTTTGTACAGGCTTTTTTGCGCGGAAAAAGAGAATTTTATATATAGCGTGGGGGCATAGCGCAAAAACACAGGCGCGGACAAGGAGCGAGGTCGGGAACGGCGGCGGCAACAAGGCGCGGAATCGGCGCAATCGGGAGAATTTTCCGGCACGAATGCGAAAAACAAAAGCGGCAAGGGGCAAAATCAGCGGCGCGGTCGGTATAGGCTCGACAAATCGAACGCATCGAGGGCAAATTTTCGGCACTCACACGCGATATTCGAAAAATCGGGCAAGCAGTATGACAAATTTTTTCGTGTACAGGCAACTTGCATGAAAAAAGCGCATATTATTTTTATCAACAGCGATTTCAATGAAAATCGGGACAGGATGTGAAAAGTATGCCACACGGAGGAGCGAGAAAGGGTGCAGGACGGAAGCCCAAGAGTTTATCGGACAAACTTGCAGACGGCAACCCCGGCAGACGACCTTTGACGAAATTGGAATTTTCCGGCGAGGGTGGGATTCCCATCGAGCCGCCGCATTATTTTCCCAAACTGGAAAAATCGAACAGGGGATTATCCTCGCCTACGGATATATTTTACCGAGTTGTGAAAATACTCGAACCGACCGAATGCCTAAATTTGATTTCCCCGGATTTAATCGCAGATTATGCAATGGCGCGATACTACCTCATTTGCGCTCAATACGAATTGTCATACATGGCTACCGTGGGGCAAAAAAGAGGCAGAAAAGACGAATCCGATGAGTTTTATATAACCAGCTTCACCGAAGCCATGCTCAAGATGCAAAAAAATGTGCTTGCGACATGGACTCCAATTTGGGACATAATTGCACGAAACAGCGAAAAGCTGAATATGAAAAATCTCGAAGAAGATATGATTTTCTCAATGGCGGTAAAACGACACCGCAAAAAACCGAAGGGAGAACCGCCTTATGAACTCTATGGACATTCAGAAACTTCCGACCAGTAAACTGAATCCGGCGAAGTATAATCCGCGCCTTGACCTTAAACCCGGCGATACTGAATATGAGAAACTTTTGCGTTCCGTTGAAGAATTCGGATATGTAGAACCCATCATTTGGAACAAGCGCACAGGACTCATTGTTGGCGGTCACCAGCGTTTCAAAGTGCTGGTACAACTTGGTTACACGGAAATTGAATGCGTTGTTGTGGACATGGATGAAACGCGAGAAAAAGCGTTAAATATCGCGCTGAACAAAATTTCCGGCGATTGGGATTTGGAAAAGCTGGCTGAAGTTTTCAAGGAACTGGATGACAGCGGCATGGGCTTTGAATTGACAGGCTTCGAGCAGAAGGAAATGGATAAACTGTTCCAAGAACTCAATCGCAAAAGCGGCGGCACTGCCGAAGATAATTTTAGCACAGCGGAGGAGCTTGCCGCAATCGAAACTGCAGTCACAAAACTTGGTGATGTTTGGGAAATCGGGCGGCATCGGCTCATGTGTGGGGATTCCACGGATATTAGTGCGGTTTTGAAGTTAATGGCTGGCAAAAAAGCAAAAATGTTGTTCACCGACCCACCGTGGAATGTTGATTTCGGCGGCTCTGACCATCCCTCTTGGAAAAAACGCGCAATTCTGAACGATAAAATGTCGACGGATGATTTCTATAAATTTCTTGTTGCGTTATTAACATCCGCGCAATCTGCCTGTGAACCCGGCGCACCTGCGTACATCGTGATGTCATCACAGGAATTTGGTGCATTGCAATATGCCGCAAAGGAAGTTGGATTTCACTGGAGCAGTACCATTACTTGGGTAAAGGACACCCATGTTATGAGTAGAAAAGATTACCATACTCAGACGGAAATCATCTGGTACGGTTGGCGCGAAGGCGCAGGGCGGCTTGTTCATTTGGAAGATAGAAACCAATCCGATGCATGGCAGATTCCGAGACCCAAGAAAAGTATTGAACATCCTACTATGAAACCCATCGAACTTGTAGCGAAAGCGATAAATAATTCTTCGCGCAAAGATGATTTGGTTTTGGATTTGTTTGGTGGTTCGGGAAGTACGCTGATTGCGGCGGAGCAGACCGACCGCACTGCACATTTGATGGAACTCGACCCTAAATATTGTGATGTTATTGCGATTCGCTTTGCAAAAATGCAGAACACCGACAGCGGCATTTATCTTGTCCGCGATGGGCAGAGGATTTCATTTAATGAAGCTATGGAAGCGACAACCGAATCGGAAGCCAAAACCGAAGAAAGCCAGTCATAATCATGGGTTGCGACCCATTATGTGTTCGTTGAAGGTGTCCCCCGGACAGAGTTATAGTGTCCTTACCGCGCAGGAAACCAGCGCGAGTAAAAATTAGGGGGCAACAAAAATGAAAAATTTTGACTTCGGATTAACCAAAGAAAACCGCAAAGATTTTGTAGCACAACTCAGTGACATCCTCGACCAGCCGAAAAAATATCTCGGCACACCAAGCTACGCTTTTACGGTAGGCGATTACACCATCGACAAAAACGGCATTGTCACAGGCGAATATGACGAGGGGCTTTTCGCACAGCTTGTCGAACGAGGCTACGTTTCGCTGATAGGCTGGGATGCCGAAAATAACGCGCCGGAAACGGAAACGGCGGTGGAAGGAAACGCCGAGCCGGAAGCCGAAACGGACAGCATTTCCATAACCATGCCGCTGAACGGCTTTACGCCGGAGAGCCTCGACAACCTTTGCAAAATGGTCACATCTAAAGAGCCGCTCATCGAAAAGGCACTCGGTGTGGAGGCAATACCCATAAGGGTTTTGGAAAACGGCATCGAATTCCCTTGGTTTCGAGCCGAACACAGCAACGACATGATGGCATATGCACAATTTATAAGCGCGCTTTGCACCACAGCCAAGGAAAAGAAGCGCGTAATCGCCAAGCCACAAGAAAATTTCGAGAATGAACGCTTCACCATGAGGGTTTGGCTTATCGGGCTGGGGCTGGTCGGCGGTGAGTATAGCAGAATTCGCCAGCTTTTAACCAAACCACTCAGCGGAAACGGGGCATGGCGGTATGGCTTGCCGGAAAAAGAAGCGGTCGAGGAGACCGCTTCCGCGCCACAAACCGCCGAGGAAAGCCCTGCGGATGAAGCCTTGGGCGATACCCCTGCCGAAGATGAAGGCGCGAACGTGGGCGATATAACCGCCGATACAGCCGAAGGTAGCGAGGAGGTGTCCGCATAATGTGGAGACCCGTAATATTGAAAGACCGCAATTCAGACAGAAGCGTACACATAACTATTTTCGAGCGAGAAATGTATAAATCGGGTTTCTTCACCTTCGAAGATTTGTGGCAAATATACGAAGCGGTGGATAACCCCGATTATGATGAAAATAGTGGTGATGGCGATGAGTGATATAATAACAGCCTTATACTGTCGCTCCGCACAGAAATGCGATGATGCCATCTCCATCCAAGAAGCTATGCTTCGCAAATATACCACAGAAAATGGCTACAATAATATATCAGTATATGTGGACAATGGCTTCAGTGGTCTGCGAATTAATGACAGACCGGGGCTGGGTGAAATACGGCAGGGCATGGCGAATAGCAGTATCGGCTCAATAATTGTCAAAGATTTTTCTCGCATTGCGCGAGGGGTGCATCCACTTTGGGAATTCGTAAACGAAGCGGAACGCCACGGTGTCGCACTTATATCCGTAAACGATGGACAATTCAACTCAGTATTTGGAGATTTACTGACTCGTGTCACACGCGAATGGATAAAATCCTCCGGCGGTGCTGTGTTATATACAGGGAAGTTGGCAACCAAGCCTTAAAACGCCAAGTAAAATCATCAAAACATTCCGTGTGAAATAAACATATAATATCGCAAATTTTCGAACGCAGTCCCTGCACATATGGGGCTGTGTGTCGTTCGTTATACGGGGGCACAATGATAGAGTTCAAAATTAAATATCCGTTAATGGGTTGAAATCCTCGGTTAGCCAATCAAGCGACACATCCAATGCACGGGCAAAAATAACTAACTCCGCATCGATAACAGGACGTTCGCCTCGTTCAATTCGGGATATAATTGCTTTTGTCATATCAGAGCATCCCATTTCCTGTATTCTAACTGCCAAATCATCCTGCTTTATCGGCACTTTTGGGATGTGCCGCGCTTGACGGATTTTATGACCGCAAATATTACGGTCACCGGGTTTTTTGCCGCCAATAGTATAAGCTGTACGTTTTCTTCCATATCCGATTACTCCCACATAGAAACAATTTTTTCGTGCCTATTGATTCTATGAGTTGGGATAGCACATAATGGATTTATGAAATGATTTAATGTATTGGGAAAAGATTGTGTTAAAATTTTCATCCGAAAAATCGTTGATATTTTCTTAAATCGAAAATATCAACGGTTTTTTATATAAAATCGGTTTTGACAGGTTGCTGACAGGTTCATAGTGTACAATCCGCTGGGAAAAGATTAAATCATTTGCCAAGGAGGATGCACAATCATATGGACACCATTTGCCGCTGTCAAACTGTTTGCTTCACAGGTCATAGAGAAATAATACATTCGAATATAGCCGCGATGCTCGATTCGCTTTTAATAACGCTGATAGAAAAAGGGTATTATTACTTTTTGGCTGGCGGCGCATTCGGATTTGATTCGGAGGCATCGCTGTCGATTTTGCGATTGCAAGAAAAACATCCGCATATAAAACTCATCCTTATTTTGCCTTTTCAAAAACAGTCAGCAAATTGGGCTGTTGAACAACAGGAATTGTACGAAAAAATTAAAAACCGTGCAACAGAAGTTTTATATGTAAGTGAAAAATATACAAGGGGTTGCTTCCACGCAAGAAACAGAAAACTCGTAGACAATGCTGATTTATGTGTTGCTTACCATATTAAACAAACAGGGGGAACAGCATACACCGCAGGGTACGCAAAACAAAAAGGGCTGGAAATAATTAATATCGTTGATTTATAATTTCATGCCGGAAAAATAACGCATTCTAAAAAATTCCATGATTATGATAAAATGTAATCAGAAAATTTAGAAAGAGGATGCCCGACAATGAAAAAAATGTACATCTCCATCGAAAAAAATACAGAAGTGTTTGAGTTGTTTAAAGGTCTTTGGAAAAAACATGGAATTGACGGCATAAGAGCCGATACCATGTCGGAGGGAATAGAGAAAGCATTAGAAATAGAAAAATCTAAAAACGCCGATTTGTATTTTATTGACATTGTTGCAGATGATATTAATTTTCTTCCTCAGCTGAGTGTTTTAAGCAGTGAAACAGTCGCACCGATTTTGATTGCAACATCCAAGCCGGAATCACGCGAACGCGAAAATTCTTTTAATAGCGGTGCGGATTATTACGGGGGCTATTTACCAACGCCGGAAGAAAATATAAAATCCGTTATCGCCGTAATAAACAGCATTGAAAGACGCGCAAAAAGAATAAAAAATCCATGTAGCCGAATAGTAGCGCATAATGATTTGCTTATAAATGCCGACAATAACAAGGCTTATATCAATGATTTGGAAATACCGCTTACAAGCGCGGAAAGCAACCTTTTTTATTTTTTCGCGCATAATCGCGGATACACATTGTCGCATGAGCAAATTTACCAACACGCAAATAAAGATGCACACTTTGAATTAACAGCAGATACCATATATGCCATAATAAAACGGCTTCGTAAGAAAATACGCGATGTGACACAAACGGAGTACATCGAAACCGTGCGTGGGGCTGGCTACCGCTTTAAGGCAAAAACAAACTCCAGTAATACCCATGTTACAGACGGATGAATAAATAAATCCGAAAAAATATCGAATTTACATCACTGAGGCGCAATAAAATATAATATCGCAAATTTCCGAACGCAGTCCCTGCACATATGGGGCTGTGTATCGTTCGTTATAGGGGGCAGACCCAATGATAGAATTTCCAAGACTGAAAAATTATAAACCCAGCCAATTCAAAGCACCGACATCCATGTACAAAGAAAAATTCGCGGATGTTGCTGTTCATTTTTGTAACCAACTCAAGCATACCAAGGGCAAATGGCGCGGTGTGCCCTTTGATTTGATGGATTGGCAGGAGCGTATTATACGCGACCTTTTCGGTATCGTTCGCAAATATGACGAGTGCCGCCAGTTTCGCAAAGCGTTTGTTGCCCTGCCCAAGAAAAACGGCAAATCCGAACTTGCCGCCGCAATTGCTCTGTTGCTTACTTGCATGGATATGGAGTACGGAGCAGAAATATATGGATGCGCTACAGATAGGCAACAAGCAAGCATCGTTTTTGATGTTGCGGAGAATATGGTCAACCAATTTCCCGAACTCAAAAAACATATAAAATTAAATGTGCAACAAAAACGCATGACGTTTAAACCATTAAATTCATTTTATCAAGTGCTTAGTGCCGAGGCATATACCAAGGATGGACTTAATGCCCACGGTGTTATTTTCGATGAACTACACGCACAACCAAACCGTAATTTGTTTGATGTTGTAACTTCCGGCTCTGGGTTGGCGCGTGAGCAACCTTTGACATTTATTATAACAACTGCTGGGTTTGACCGCCACTCCATTTGTTGGGAGCAATATCAAAAAGCAGAGGAAATTTTGCGTGGAAAACTGATTGACCCTACGTTCTATCCTGTTATTTACGCCGCAAGCGAGGATGATGATTGGGCTTCGGAAGAAGTGTGGCGCAGGGTGAACCCGTCATTTGGTGTCACTATTGACCCCATCGGTTTCCGCGCTGAATTTAACGATGCGCGTTTGAACGAAAGTAATGAAAATAAATTCAGACGTTTAAATTTGAATCAGTGGGTAAAACAGGAGTCGCGCTGGATGCCAATGGAATTATGGGATACGTGCAAAACTCCTGTTGATTTGGAAAAGCTGAAAGGTCGCAGATGTTATGGTGGGCTGGATTTATCGAAGTCCCAAGATATAACAGCATTCGTGCTGACCTTTCCCCCGGATAATCCCGATGACGAAAATGGCAAGTATGAGATGCTGGGATATTTCTGGATTCCCGAAATCGGTCTGCGTAAACGTGTTGATAAAGACAAAGTGCCTTATGACCAATGGAAGGCACAAGGATTTTTACATAACTACCAATGGAAATGTTATCAATTATGGGTTTATTCAAAAAACGATTGAAGATTTGAATCAAATATATGACATACAGGAAATAGCATTTGATGATTGGGGAGCGGAACAGTTACGCCAGAAGCTGGAGGATGACGGCATTGAAATGAGTCGCTTTGGGCAGAATTTCAAAAGTATGTCCCCTGCCTGTGAAGATATGATGCGGACGGTTTTAGAGGGCAGACTTGCACATGGTGGAAATCCTGTTCTCCGTTGGAATTTCGATAATGTTGTGGTCAGAATGGATGAATCGGGGAACATCAGACCCGATAAAAAACGGGCAGTGGAGCGGATAGACGGCGCGGTGGCGGCTCTGATGTCGCTACGCAGGGCAATATTGCAAGAAAAGAAAAAGAAAACAGGCGGTTCAGTTGTTATTGATTGGGCGAATAATACAATTACTCGCGATGGTGTAACTAAGCCGATTCCAACAAATTAAATAAATGCATATGCGTGTCCGTTTCTTCATATATTTGTGTGAGAAATGAATAATCGCTTGCATTAGATATATGAAGAATTGCATAAAATGCTAAAGGTGGGAAACATGGGCTTTTTCTCAAGATTCCGAAAAAATAAAGACAACGATAAAAATGTTACGAATAGCCTCGCCACCAGCCGCTTGTTTTATTGGGGCGGCTCGAAGTCAGGGGCTATGGTAAACGAAACAACCGCACTACAAACCGCCGCAGTTTACGCTTGCGTTCGTGTGATTTCCGAAGCCATCGCCAGTTTGCCGCTGAAATTATACAGCTATGACAATACAGACCGAAGCGGCTCGAAGTCTGCATTGGAACATACGTTGTATCATTTGCTGTATCATGCACCAAACCCGGAAATGACGAGTTTTTCCTTCCGCGAAACGCTTATGTCGCACTTGCTAATTTACGGAAACGGTTATGCTCAAATCCTACGTGATGGCGGTGGGCGAGTTGTCGGGCTGTATCCGCTTCTACCAAATAAAATGGATGTCAACAGAAACGAGAAAGGTGAAATTTATTATACATACTGGCGCGACCGTGACGAAGCAGGGGCAAAGGGTAAAAGCGATGCAATAATTTTACGCCGCGAGGATGTGTTGCATATTCCGGGGCTAAGTTTCGATGGGTTGATTGGTTATTCTCCCATCGCGCTGGCGAAAAATGCAATCGGCATGGCAATCGCCGCAGAGGATTTTGGCTCGACATTCTTTTCCAGTGGGGCAACACCAAGCGGAATATTGGAACATCCCGGCTCATTTGAAGATGAAAAAATCGCCGGGTTACGAACAACATGGGATGCGATTCACAAAGGAACACAAAATTCCAACCAAGTCGCGATTCTCACCGATGGGCTTAAATATACGCAAATCTCCATTCCCCCGGAACAGGCACAGTTTCTCGAAACACGCAAATTTCAGCTTGGTGAGATTGCGAGAATATTCCAAGTGCCGCCGCATATGATTGGGGATTTGGAACGGTCATCCTTCAATAATATCGAACAACAGAGCTTGGAATTTGTAAAATATTGTATTAATCCTTGGGTGACACGCTGGGAACAGGCTATGTGGCAGAGTTTACTTCTACCTTCTGAAAAGCCAAAGATGTACATAAAATTTAACTTGGATGGATTATTGCGCGGCGATTATGAAACGCGCATGAAGGGATATTCCATCGGCATACAGAATGGGTTTTTGTGTCCCAACGATATTCGTAAACTGGAAAACTTAAACGAAATCCCGGAGGATGAAGGTGGGTTTCTTTTCATGATTAACGGAAACATGAGTCGACTTCGGGATGTTGGTGCGGCGTACCGAAAGTATGGGAATAATGACAACGACAACGGTTCATCGAACAGGAAAAACAGAAAAAGGAACGGAGGCTAATTTGTGCGATTTTGGAATTGGATAAAAAATGAAGATGAAACTCGTACCCTATTTTTGGATGGAGCAATATCTGAGTCCACATGGTGGGGCGATGAAATTACTCCCGATGAGTTCCGCAGAGAATTATATTCCGGCGAGGGCGATGTTATCGTTTGGATTAACTCTTCCGGCGGTGACGTTTTTGCGGCGGCGGCTATTTACAATATGCTCAAGGAATACCCATATCATGTGACTGTGAAAATAGATGCAATGGCGGCAAGTGCCGCAAGCATGGTGGCTATGGCTGGCGATAAAGTAATGATTTCTCCTGTGGGACATATTCTTATACATAATCCCAGCACTATTGCTATTGGTGACAGTGAAGAAATGCTGAAAGCAAAACGGTTACTGGATTCTGTAAAAGATTCTATCATAAATGCGTATGAAATAAAAACCGGGCTTTCGCGTGTGAAATTATCACACATGATGGATATTGAAACCAATATGTCAGCGCAGACCGCTGTGGCTTTGGGTTTTGCCGATGAGATTATGTATCAAGATGATGCAACCAATAAACTGGATATTCCCAAGGTTGCGGCTTCTTTCAGTCCAAGGATGGTGCTAAATTCTTTGTTAGCGCAAATAAAAAAGGGCAATGCTTCCGCATCTGCAGGGTATTTTTCAGTATCTTGCAAAATGCAAGGTACTGATAATGACACGAAGCCCGGCATATTTATTTCAATGGAACAACGTGAAACAATAATATCAAAACAAAATTTGAACGGAGGCACTGGCATGAGTGACATTTTAACACTACGCGAAAAACGTGCAAAAACATGGGAAGCGGCAAAGGCATTCTTGGACACCAACAGGGGAACTGATGGGCGGCTTTCCGCTGAAAATGCGGCTACATATGACAAAATGGAGAACGATGTTGTGAACATGGGGAAGGAAATCGAGCGGCTCGAACGTGCGCGTGAAATTTCTGCAATTACCGCCATGCCGATTACATCCATACCCGGTTCGCCAAAACCGAAAACTGGTCATGCGTCTGCAGAGTATAATACCGCTTTTTGGAATGCCTTTAGGGGCAAGGAAATCAGCAATACGCTGAAAGTTGGTGTTGATACGGAGGGCGGCTTCCTTGTGCCGGATGAATTTAATCGACAACTTATTGAGGCTCTGGAAGCTGAAAATATATTCCGGCGGTTGGCTAATATCGTTCAAACATCCAGCGGCGAAAAGCAGATTCCTGTTGTGGCTACCAAAGGCACAGCCGCATGGGTCGAAGAAGGGGAACAAATCCCCGAAAGCGATAATACATTTGGGCAAGTTATCCTCTATGCCTACAAAGTAGCCACGATGATTAAGGTTTCCACAGAATTATTAAACGACAGCGCGTTTCCGCTGGAAGCATATATTGCGCGAGAATTTGCGCGGCGCATTGGGGCGAAAGAGGAAGAAGCGTTCTTTGTTGGTGACGGAAATAAAAAACCCACAGGCATCTTTGCGAACACAGGCGGTGGGCAAGTTGGCAAAACTGCTTCCAGCACAACCAATATCACCCATGACGATGTGATTGACCTTTATTATTCATTAAAAACACCGTATCGGGCAAGGGCATCATTTATTGCCAATGATTCCACCGTGAAGATGCTCCGCAAGGTTAAAAGTGGGGATGGACAGTATATTTGGCAACCCTCTGTAAAAGAAGGCACTCCCGATATGATTATCGGCAGACCGATATACACATCGTCATATGTTCCGGCAATCGAAGCCGAGGCGAAGGTACTGGCGTTTGGGGACTATTCCTTTTACTGGATAGCCGACAGGCAAGCGCGGATGTTCCAGCGGCTTAATGAATTATTTGCAACCACAGGGCAAGTTGGTTATTTGGCAACCCAGCGTGTGGATGGGAAGTTAATTCTGCCGGAGGCCGTTCAAGTCTTGCAAATGGGCGAATGATGCCAATGGATACCCTGCTGGAAAAAGTTAAGGCAAATCTCATTATTACCCATGATGCAGACGATGCCATTATTACGCAGTTTATTACAGCGGCAACC
>Ga0123355_10002741_pt1 | contig 24975 bp, 29 predicted proteins | sample TergutEmb28metaG_3_FD_89872 | JGI IMG/M metagenome (GOLD analysis project Ga0123355, IMG submission 89872) | Embiratermes neotenicus P1 segment gut microbial communities from Petit-Saut dam, French Guiana - Emb289 P1 | ecosystem: Host-associated > Arthropoda: Insects > Digestive system > Gut ...
CATGGCTTGACAAGTATCGTCGCTTTTGGAAAAATTGCGAACGATACACCGATACACTTGCTCAACTTGTCACTTTGGCTTTCGTTCGCTTGATTTTAAGGAGATATTAAACAGGCTCTTAGTTCTTTGTCCACAATGCGTTTTAGTTCGCTGTATGTCGCGCCTACGAGTTGCACAAATTCTACTTTGCCGTTGGGGGTGTCTATTTCGCCCAACTCGCTTGGAACGGTGATAAACCCCGTAATTTGAGATTTTTGATGCAAGTCCATGCCTCGGTCTTGACCAGTGGAAATAAATTGGTATGGTTCAAACCCTCTGCCACTTTGGAATACATATCGTGCAAGTGTTTGCAGATTGCCGCACATGCTTCTTATTTCGTCATAGTCCACATCCATGTCATCTTCTGCGGCTGGCGATTTTTTTAATTGAAGCGTTAGTTCAAAACCATAACCGCTATATTCTTTGTCGTCTGGGTCGTCGTTTTCTTTTTCGTAAAGTTCGGAAAATCCATAGGTTACAAAATGCCAAAACTCGCCACCGTCATAAATGCTTATGCCGTCCAATGGGCTTGGGCCGCCAAATATCCACTTTATTAATGGGGCAAAATGAAGCGGGCTTTCTTGTGTGGGGTACAGTTTTGCAAACGCATTTGTTATTGCGTCCCAGCCGTGGTTTTCTCTTGTTTCGCTCATAGTAATTCCAACCCTTCTATATCTTCCTTGTTTTGTGTGCCTTCTTCGCTTTTATCAAACTTTTCGGCAAGTGCCATTGCTTCTTTATAAAACCAGTCGAAAAGAGTGCGAGTATCATGTGTACCGTCCAAGCATTCGATGGTGAAAATATCGCGAAGGTATAACTTGCGCAATAGCCGCAACGATGCCTTAAACGATGTAAATTGCTCGCTAGGATTGTTATGGCTTTTGATTCTGTCCAACAATGTTACAAACACCTTTAGCCCTAATTGAACATCTATATTAGCGCAAACCAATAAAATATCACCCATGTGATTAAATTCATACGGGTTTTCTTGCAGATACTCGAATGCCTTTATTGCATAGGGTTTTGCGTGGTCGTATTTATTTTCTTTATTGAAATGCCGCGCAAAGCGGCAATTTATAAAAAATCGTGTATCATCGCTGTCGGGGAAGTTTTGCTCGTGGAACAGCTTTTCAAGCTCCAAGGCGTTTTCCTCATTGTGAAGGCGTAGTTCAAACACCATTTCTTGATAAAGTTCAAAATCACGCGCAGGGCTTAATATGTCTCTTTTTTCGGCGCGATACAGCCTTAACCAATGGGGAATAAAGTTCTCGTTCTTGGCGGTTTGAAGCTTCATCATATAATACGACCGCAGGGAGTAGCCGTATTTTGTGCAACGTTTTTTGTATTCGCGGCGAAGTTGCTCTGTGGTTTTTTGCACAATTTGATAATACTGCGAGGATTGGCTCAGATACCATTGAAAACAAACCATAAACAAATGTGTATATGGCTTAATTGCCCCCGCTCCACCCTCTTTTTCCAAAAAATCCATTTTGGCAATCATTTGCGGGAAACTTACAACGCAGTCGTATCCATTGGAGTAAAACGTGGATTCTTGTATTAAACAAAAACGCATTTGCATTTCGGTGTCTATATCTTTTTCGTGTTCTGCTGTTTTGATGCTCTCCTTTATAGCATCAATGCGTGGTTTGCCGTGTTCTAGCTTTTCAAGCTCTTGCAACAACATAAGTATACCACCTTATTAAGCGTTTCGATTTGAAACGAAATCGCTATATCAAAATTTCAGAACTCTGATGGGCGTACCACCGTGGAATATAACATTTCCACTCCGCCTTCCAGCAAAGTTAAAATGCCGCTGTTAAGCATTTTGAAATCCTCGCCGCTCACGGGCATATGGGCAGAAAGCAGGGCTTGCACATATAGGATTTCTGTGACGGCTTTGATTTTTCGGGTATCTTTTAATTTGATGATGGACTGCACAAGGGGGTTGTTTAGATTTAGATACAACTGCGGTGGGGAAAGTGAAACATTATCCATTTCAAATTCTTCGGCAAAGCCGCTTAACATACTTGAAAAAATGCCGCTGGAATCTTTTAGTTTATCCATACTGTCGTTTATTTCGCGGGATTGTTTTGTGGTTTCGTCCATGTAGTATAGCACGGGTACAGAATCAGGGCTGAATTTTTTCAGCACGGGTTCGACTTCAAAACGGGCGAGCACATATCCTGCCGATTTAATAAAAAATTCAGCGTGGTGCTGTTCTGATACAAATGCATCGTCTATAAAGTCCTTCATGCCGTCATCGCGGATTACTTGAATATCTGCATAATGATAAACCTGCGGAAGCTTTGCAATTAAATCGCTTTCGTAGATATAGCTTGCGTTTACCAGCAGTCGCATTTGTGCAGTAAAAAACGGCGCAAGCTGTTTGTATCGGCTTTGGTCAGAAGTATAATAGACCGTGCCGTTGTACTTTGCAATTTTCGCGCCGTTGATTATCCCCATAGTAGACTCAAATTCTATAAACGGGGCGAAGCCTTTGAAAACGTCATTATCTGTAACGCATAGGGATTTTATTGCAAGCCTGTGAACACGCAGAATACTCTGCAATAAATCCGAATTGCGTTTGGATAGATTTATAAAATATTGCGTAATACACTGCGTAATTTCCTTTTTCGCAATGTCTAAATCTTCGTCCTTGTAGAAATTCTCACGCGAGGCGGTGGGGCGCAACGTTGTTGTGTTCAAAAAGCATTTGGTGAAAAATGCCCATTTGGGCAAAACCATTGTGCCGTCCTCGGTCAGAAGCATGTTTTTCAAGTAGATTCGATGCTCTTGGTTGACATGTGCCGCCACTTCGTATGGCAATATGTATGCCACCCCTGTAAATTTGCCCGTTGGCGATTCCAGCGGAATAAAATCTATAAATTTCTCGCTGAAGAGTTGTTCGCCCAGCTTGATTATTTCGTTGTAGTTTAGCTTTCTGGATACATCAAAGCTGTTTAGCCGCGTTTCTGTTTCGCCACGAGCCAGAACTATTGGAAAGGGTAGCGGCAACCCGTAGTATTGCACCAGTTCTGTTATTTTGTCGTGGTTAAAATACTCCTCTGCTCCTGCCTTGACTTTGAGAATAACCTGCGTTCCGACAGGCATGTAATCGCTTGGAATACGGTCTATGGTGTATGTGCCTTCTGGTCTGCCTTCCCATTCCAGCGCGACATCTGGAAACTTTGCAGAGCGGGTACGTAGAATAATCTGGTCTGTCACCATAAAGCATGACAACAAACCTATTCCGAAACGCCCGATATAGTCATCATAAATTTTGCCCGTGGTCAGGTCGCGCTTTGATGACTGCCCTATTACCGCCAAAAATTGGTGAATTTCGTCCTCTGTAAGTCCCACGCCCGTATCTGAAAAACAAATCTCTCGCTTGCTGTCTACATGGATAGATATTTTGCCTCCTGTGTAGTCTGGGTCATGCTTCTTTCTCGCGCTGATTGCGTCCACGCCGTTTTGCAACAGTTCCCGCACAAATACCCCCGAATTGCTGTACAAATGGCTTGCTAAAATATCAATCATGCCGCCAAGATTCACTTTAAAATTATAAGACATTACGAAACCCCTCTTTTCATCTCAACAGATTCAGCCACAATGCAGGACGAACGCCAGTATCATACGTATCACTTACTTTGCCACCCAGCACATATATACCACCGCAATATAGTACACTAGCAGCACAATAGGTAAACGCGCCAGAGGTTCGCAACCACCAACAGCAATCGCTATCGCGGTTGCCTATATCGTAGGCTTTGCGGGTTTCGTTGTGGGTGTTCATAATGTACTCGCCTTCGCTATCGTCTTTTCCTTCGTAAAATTCCTTCTTTCGCTGGTTGATGTAATCCCCGCTATTGCCAAAGTACCTATCAACTTCTTCAAGGCTTAAAAGGAATACCTTGTCGGTTGTGTCGTTTTGGTCTTTTGTCCAATACCATATATTGCCGAAGTTTGATACATTCGTTTCAGCAATTCGGCTCATATCTTCTGGGCTAAACTTTTGAAGAAACTCGCTGTTAAGATATTGTCGCAAGGTGCATTTTTCCCATGTGACACGCTCATGGTCTTTGTGAAATGCCCTCATTTCCAATACATACTCACTTAACAGCAATACCTTATCGTCTTGCATATCAAGTACCCGCCATTCAAACCCACCCAGCTTCTCTGGGAAAATACTGCCTATTTCATAGGTCATTCGTCACCCTCCTTGTATTTTTTGAATGGTGGATTCCACTGAATATCCTTGCTTAATACACCATGTTTAATCCATTCCTTAATGGCGGGTTCTATCTTTGCTTTCGGAATAAGATATTTATTGGACATAATGCAATAATCGCCAAAATGGTAATTAGCTTCACCTGTTGCGTGTTCATTGCCTAGAGATATAAAGTATGCATCCTTTTCAGCAAGATAGCAGGACAGAATGCCATAATCTTTAGTCTGCGCTACAGACATAACCCCCTTGCCCTCAACTGTTATATCCACGGCAAAAGGCGCGGTAATAACTTTTTCCGCCTCATGTTGCGCAAATCCCACTAGCCAACAAGTATATGGGCATATTGTTTTTTCAATAATGTTATGCCCATCTATACAATACGACAATGTCGCATAGTATTCCGAACCGTCTGGATTTTTGCAACACCAACTATCTTTACAATCGTCAAATCGTGGTGCGATTTTTTCCAAGTCTGTCAACGTGAAAAGCCAATCTGTCCAATCAATCCACAATTTTGCACTTGGATACCGCTGGAAAAACGGATATGCAAACAAAAACAGCATATCCTCTCTGAATCCTATTTTTTCTACCCAAAGGCAAATATACAATTTCGCACAATCGTTATACCACTCAAACTCCCTATAGTCATCGTCTGTTTTATCATCGGCATAAACAATTAGGTATCGTGTATCGTCTTCATCAAGGGGGCGGTCTGTAATCTGAAACTCTGTGACCTTGCCATATGGATTCGTGAGAAAATCCAAATTATTATCAAGACATATTTCTTTACAGTCCTTCAATAATTGATTTATACTTGGTCTTTCATTTTTATCATCAAAGAAAATAACTGCCGAAGTACCCATTATCGTACACCTCCGTATTCTATTTTCTTGTTTCGCTGTCAAGCAACTTTAGCAGTTTGGGCATTCTGAAATCTCCGTGCATATTGCGAATACATATAGCGGCTTCGCTTGTTTCTATGCCAACAGAGGTTATATACAAAGGGGTTTTGCTTGTTCCTCTAAGCACTTCCACTGCGGAGTTTTTATGAAAATACGTTTTTGCAACGCCAATTATCGGGATTTTCACCACCAGCGAATTATACAAATGCATTCCAAGCCCCGCTTTTGTAGTGTCGCCCAAGTAAACATAACCGTCTATGATTATAGTGTCAATAACGCCCATATCTACCTTTTCTAGCAATTTAAGTATACAGGGTAATTCTCGTTTGTAAAATTGCCCCGCTTCGTAGTCCTCCACTTGGTCAATGAGTTCCGTGATAATTTCGCACGGTTCTTCCGATTCCCATTCGTCGAAAATAACACCAACAACCTTTGCCTTACATGAATCATAGTAAACATCAATCGCAAGTTTCATGTTTTCACCTAATTATATACAATGCAATAATGCCTGCGATTTTCAAAAAAATATTCTGTCTTTAAACCCTCGTTTGAAAAACCATCTGGAAAGTCGTTTATGCATACAGGCTTTGCGTATCGCATAGCACCTTGACCTATACAATACCACTTGCCGTTATCTTGATATATTCGAGCATCAAATGCGGTATTAACTTTTAGACCGTAGTATTCTATGGCTATCATATTTTGACCCGTTGAAAGGTTGAATCCAACCATTTCGTATTCGTCAGAACTATTATGAACAAAAGAATCTATCAAATAAATATCCGCAAATAGACTATTCATAATATCATCAATGTTCTCCCTTGACGAATCTGTGTTAATCCTAATCCAAAACCAATCATCGTCCTGCCCATAACCATCCTCTATGGTAATGCTCTTGTATGCATTAAAAAGCATTTCCTGCGAATATTTTTTGCTCCCGTCTGAGTTAAACAACTCCATCACAAGCACCTCTTTCTATAAAAACAGATTTTCTTTAATGATGTACTCCCCATAGGGGTTTATTTGGCAAAAGGGAAATCGTCTATGCAATGTATCTTTCAAGATGCTAATTTTGTGCAACTCATCAGACGCAATAAACAGGTTTACCGCTTTATCAATACTGACAAATGCTTCTTCTTCGCCCTCATCACAATCAAACCATTCCATATCTGAAGGTATGTTGTCATTTTGTCGTTTAGCAAAGATGTACATAGCATAATAAAAACAATTAATCATCATAACTGAAATGGCAATAGCATCTTTATCGTTACTGCCGTTTAACGCCCATATAAAATCAAAATAGCCGCCGCCATTGTATTTTACATCATCAGTCCAGCCAAGACCTTCACTGCAAAGATAATACATCTCGCTCCAATCCACTTGCTCCTTACCTTTAAGGTGATGCCATGCAAGCCCCAATATATCATCTAATTGCTGTTTGCCTTGTAAATATTGTTCTGATTTATCATGACTATCAATCATTGTTTTTATTTTTGGAATCATTTTTTCTGCATAGATTAAACACAGTGCAACTCTGGCGTTTTTGCTTAATTCTTTCCATTGAACCATGGTATCACCCCATGTATTTATTTTCGCAGATTATGTAGCTTTTGAATTTATTCACAAAATTTCTATACTCGTTTTTATCAAAAATTAGTTTCCTACAATGTATAGGCTTTGACATATCTAAGCCGTATGCCCAATACTCCCATGTAGTTTGATTTTTCTTTTCTGTAACATACACTGAAACAACTATACAAGAAAAATCCAAGTCATCGGGACAAACTAATAAAGGAAATATAACATTTCGATATTCGAGAAGTTCAAAAACTTTCTTTTGGTCTTGCTCAAACATTAATCCAATAGGTGGAACTAATAAATCAAAATCATTGCTATTTGTTTCGCTGTTTAAGAAATCATTCAGCAAAACGCCATCTACAATAATTTGATATTGTGGTATTGGGAAACCTTTTAATCTTTCGTAAACTATATCTACTGAGTTCACATTTAACCTCCGAAAAATTTTCAATCCCAGAAAAGCGTTAAAGCCCGATAGCCATTTGGTATTTCGGGAATTTCTGTATACCTGTCCGCTTCAAAAAAACTCCCAATGCCAGAACCAGAACCCAGCCACTCGCAATCTACCACTTGCTCCATTTCTTCAAGCGGGGCGGATGTGCATATGACAATGCTCTCGCCGTGGATTTCGTATATTAAATCCGTTCCCAAAACTTCACATATAGTTACATCGTCGGAATAATCGTCAACATCGGTGTCATCATGCAGCGTGACCCGAATCCAAGCCACGTCGTAGCGTTTTTCAATTTTGCATAAATGCTTCCATAGTTCTGCCAGAGTTGGTCGCCCATATCCCCACTGATTTGGAGCGATGGATTCTTCCTCTGTGTTGTTTTCAAAAAATTCCGTCAAAGTGAACAACGGGAGTTTTTCCCCTTCTGTCCGCTTTTTGAAGGCTTCAATCATTTTTTTAATGTCATTTTTCATTTTTTATGCTCCTCTCGAAACTTTTAGATAAATGATTGTTTTAATTTGTATTGCACACTCCCTCCGACTGGTTCAATTTAACTCTGGGCGGAATCTTCGGGTAGCCAAATAAAATCGATGTACCCGTCTAATCCACCACTAAACATGTAGTCCTCGTCATCACATTCGCCGCAATCGTTGCAGTCCTCGCATTTATGTTCCTCGCCGTCAAAATCTTCAAGCAGGCTATCCAGCCAAACATTATACCAATCGAAGAAATCCAAGGACTTGCCTGTTTCAAGGTTGACAAGTGCAAACAAGCCGCAATCATTGGCGAAATCATGATACCACACATTGCCCGCTTCTTCGCCTTTCATTATGAGTACGCTGTACATGCCGCAACCCTCTGTACATAAGTACTTCATTGCGTCTGCCTTTTCGAGAAGTGCTTCTTCTGCGGCACGATATTCAGCCCACGAAGCCTCTATTTCATCATCTTTGCCCGCCTCACGTAGAGCGGCGGCACGCTCTGTTTGCTTGTTATAGGCTTCAAGTATGTTTATTGGGGTATCTCTTGTTAGTCTAAATTCATTGGAGAGGGCATCGTCATCGGTGCAGTCCTCGTTGTCACGAAGGGGAAGCAGCCCATAAAATGGGCCCATTCCACCATCACCAATGGTAATCAGAAATTCCCGATAGGCTTTGGGAATGGTTAGGTCGTACTGCTTTTCATATGCACGAAGCTCTTCCTCTGATAGCGGCGCATTAAACTTGAACTTATGACGTGAAGCATTAAAGACCTCTAACAGATTGCCTTCCTCTGTGGGAATGCTCTTTAATTTCAGCAATTTTTCAATGATTGTAAGTATGCTCATTTTAATTCACTCTTTCTTTATTTTCTTCATACCAGCCCATGTAGTCGAAAAATTTATGCCCCTCAATTTCCGCTTTCTTGATTATTTCCTCATATGTCCAACAATGATTTGTATAATCGTCCATACAATACATTGAAAATTTTGAAAGCAAAGCTGTTGCCAATTCAATTACTTCGGTTGTTCCATCATGTCTGCCTGAAATATCCACCATCCATACGATTGGGTTTTTCATTTGTGAATAGGGCAATGGCACTCCGCCTGTATCATCAAAATACATATCGCTTTCTTCCACAGGAATGTTATCAATATATAGGCAAGGGTTGTTATCTTTGGTAACAATCCATTGCCGAACAGGAAACGTCCCTGAGCATGAGTTGCAGTATTTATCCAAAAATTCTGAAATATCATTTATCAAGTCACTTTCAAACAGCAAAAATATTGACCGCATTTTAACCTCTCCTAAAAATAATACAGCTTGCTTTACACTATCACTTCAAAAAACTCTGTAGCATTTTCACGCAAATACTGAATCATCTTACCATCAATAATACCCTCTTCGTTATACTTATAAAACGTAGAGTTTATTGGCTCAAAAAATTTCTCCAGTTGCTCCCATGCCAATTCTGATGTTTCCTCGTCATCGTCAACAAGAGCATCAAGAAATGAAAAAATTTCTTGTATACGCTCTAGGTTTAAAATTAATTCGTCACCAACGCCCAATGCTAATAGTGAATCTTTTACTGCATTTATCCCAATTGAATCCATATATAAATCCAGAAATGACTGATGTCCACCGCGAAGCACTGAACCACGATAAAAATTAAAAATAATAAGATTTTTCTGAGTTTCGGTCAAAAGATTCAGCCGCTCGCAACCAGTTTCCTCACTGGAAAGGAACAAATTCCAAAAACCTTCAAATGCTTCCCATATTGAATCTTCGTCTTCAAAATCAATGGGTGGCGTTTTATATTTTAACATTCTAAACACTCCTTCCCAAAAATGAATGAAACTTTTCAATTTTGGTTTCCACTTTATAATTCCTCAACGGTGTCAGCAAACAGCACAGACGGTACGGCTTCATCAATGTACCACAGCCAAAATTCCTTTTGCTTTTCCGTGTCTATCTTTAGGTAGTTGTTTTTTGCATACATTGAATATGCAAGAGATGTGGCATGTTCAACATCAATATTGTATTTACTATCTTTGAGGTTGTCGTTTATTAGTTCGTGTTCATCAAATTCCTTTGCACCTCTAACAAAATGCTCATCATTTAACGCTCTTTCTGCTAAATGATTCATCATTTCCATGAATACAAAATTTATGTCCTCATCTTCGCTTATACTATTGTCGTACATCATTTGCTTATACTTGTGCATTTCTTCGGTTAATGTTTCTATTGAGGTGTTTGCATTTACATATGAACTAGCCACGTCTAAAAGATTTTCTGAAATGCTAATCAGTTCTGAAATATTAGGCAGTTCCGAAATATTAGGCGGTTCATCGCTTTTATTGTCCTGTTCTGTTGCGTGTTTTTCTTTCCACAACGGCAGTGCTTTTCTTACGCATAACTCTCCTATGCGAAATCGCTTTTTATGTGGCAACGTCACTCTTTTTAGGTCTTTAATAGACTCAATGTTAAAATTTTTATCCCTATTGCATCTGTATATGCTATATAGTAACCTTGATTCTTCCTCTGTAAATTTTGTCTTATCGCCATACGACTCCCATATTTTCATTCTGTGGTGCAATTCCAAATAACCGTCAGCTTCAATGCTTGCTCTTGCTTCCGCTAAAATGTTTTCAATTGTCATTTTTGTTTCACTTCCCAACTTTACGAATTTAGCTATCGTTCCGTGAAGATAGCATTGGTCGATAAATTCCGTAAATGAATTTGCAATCAAAATCATTACGCAATATCCGATTTCATCATATTTCCATTCATAGTCGTTATAGTATACTTTTCCGTTGTTATCTTCTCCCGCATCAAGAAATATCATATTGCCACGGTAGTCGGTTGCTATGGGAATACAATGGGGCGGTGCAAATTGGTTTTTTTGCGACATGTCATATGCTTTTGTCAAACTGTTATCGGATTCTTCTTTGCAAATTACAAAGAAGTCCCTTATGACAAAACGATTGACAGACATATATTTTGCATTCAAACGATATGAAGTTTCGCCGTAATCAAATATCCAGTCCTCTATGGGAGTGCCGCCGTTGTTTTTTAGCATAAATTCTTTGTAGTCCTGCGGCAAGCAAATTTGAAACTGTTTTTCAAGCGTTTGAAGGTCGGATTCGCATAAGCTGCTTTCTGCGTTTTTCATTCTCATCTTAAAAAAATATTTGATGACTTTTCCATCCTGTATTTTCAATAGCTGTCCATGTAATCCGCTGTTAGGGGCATATAATTCATTGTCATAAAAAGATTCTTCTTGCCCTTCATCAAAGTTGTACCATTCCTCGTAGTTTAACAACTCGCCATTATGATGTACATAGTGTAAAAGAATTTCTGTCACTTGTGATTTATCCAAATGGCAACAAAGTGGAATTGGATGCGGTTGCCCTTCTTCGCCTTCGTAAACAACTAACAGCGAACGGTCTTGCTCTTTGCCCAAGGGGGCTTTCTTTTCATGCTCAATGCAAAATCCATATTGCTTTGCGTGGTCAATAAAAATGGTTTTCCCTTTTGCATATAAAAATGCCTCCTGTATATTGCCATGCTCGTTTTCGTCCAAAACTGACAAAACATCACAAGCCGTTGGGTTCTCAATCATTTTTGATGATACAACTAAAATCATGTTAATCCTTGTGACTTTCCCATTCTTTATGGTTAATGTTTCGCCAAATTTGCATTTATGAAATAACTCACTGTCTGCAAAATTTTCTTCTTGTCCCTCATAAATATAGTGCCACTTTTCATAATTTAACAACTCTCCATTGTGTTGCAGAAAATGCAGGAGAATTTCCTCAATTTGCTGTTTGCCTAAATAGAAATCACGGATATGGCAATAAAGCGGAATGGGAAAAGGGTCGCCGCCCATATCGTGAACAACTAACAAACGAGGCTGACCATGAACCCAATTACCAATCCAATAATCATTGCCGTACATATCATAAATCTTTACAAAGCAGCCGTTACTAATTCCCAATGGTGCTTTGTACCCATTCAGCTCCAAAATGTAAAACCCGTAATTCTTTGCATAGTCAATAATAATTGTTGTGCCTTGCGCTTCTAAACTTGCCTGTGTCAAGATGTTGTTGCCGTTTCTGTAATCGTCAAGCACCGCCAGAACGTCACAAGGCGTTGGGTTCTCAATCTCTTTCCCTGCGGGTGTTGTTAAAATCATGTTAGGCACTACCTTTCATTCAACTGTAATATCCTAGATTTCATTGTACGGCATATCTCTGTACTTGCCCAATCCCAGTGTGTCAAATTCGTCAGATGCAAAATTCTTTACCACGCCAATCTTGCGTAATACATTGTTAATCGGCTCGTCCTGTAGTCTTTCGGGCCAAGGAACAGTTGTGTCTATGTCCCAAGTACTTCTGTTATGTGCCTCCAGCAATTTACCCTCTTTGAATAACCCCGCAGATTGAGTACCTGCGCCTCCAAAATAATCCGTTTCAATGTATGCAAAGACTCCACTTGACGCTATTAACTCAAGATATTGTTTCATCTTGGAATCAAAATAATAAAATGGCTCAATATCGTCATCACTGTCCGTTATGTTACTTTGTGCATATATAGCCTCTACCACTTTCTCGCACAAGAACAGCAAATTAAAGCCTTGCGACAGTTCTTCAATAGTCGCCTGTATTGGATTTAGCGGAGCAACAATTTGCCGAATCACTTCTGGTTTTCCTATGATGCCTTGTATCATATGTCCCACTATGAACTACCTCCTCTGGATTATCGCTACAGCAAAATGCCTTCCCCTGTTGGTATTGTCAGCCGCCGCAGGTATTCGTCTATCGGCTTTTTTGTTTCAATAGATTTTTGTAATGCAGCGAAAAATTCCTCTTGCGTACCAGCATACATACGAGGGGAAGGTATAGTGCCGAAAATTTTATGGTACATACGATTATAGGGTATGCACATTCGAGTAAACTCTTTAGACCTCATATTCAATTTACACTCTCCTTGAAATCCTTCTGTTCAAATAGTAAATGCAATTACATTGTCCAATGGCAATGGGAGTTCTTCTTTTCCCCACGGCATAGATAGATTTAGCACATTTCCGATTATAACGGGTGATGTAAACGGGTTATAACCCTCCGCAAAGTTTTTGGCACTTGCAGATGGGTAAACTCGTAGTTGGTGTTTTTTCGTAGTTTTTTCCGCAATATTTAAAATATTGATATGCCCAAACTCAAGGAAATTCACGCCATTTTCGTCTGGTTCTACCATATTTTCTAAATCGTCCTTCCAATATCCCCACAATGAACAACTATTGGGTAATACCTGCACCAACGCTGTTTCATCTTCTGTAAAGCAGTAATCGGCGGCTTCTCCATAATCCAAAGTATCGCAAACCACCTCCAACATGTCGTCTATTTTGAACAGGACAAATAATTCTTCACTCTGCCCAGAATAATAGGCGAACAGCAAATACTGACCAGATGGCGATAAATGAAATGTGCCACCACTATATTCGTCATTGAGCGGAAAACGATACACCTCAACGCCATTTGAAATCATGGACACAGAAACATTATCTGTTGTGGTGAATCCGTGGTTTAATGTAGTGACACTTTCGTTAAGGTGAATTTCTCTGCCGTCTGCAAGCGTTATTTTTTTCACTTCATCAAGCACAGTTATCACTCCCGAATTAAATCTCTTGACCTCGCGAGAACTTCATCTTCCCATGTATGTGAATCATTGTCGCTTTCCCAGTAATAAAGGGGTTCTCTTTGCGCCGCTTTGTAGTACCTTGGCAAAATGTCTTTGCTTATGTCATCTGAAATGGTTAAACCTAGTGCCTCGGCAACTTCTTTTTTCAAGGTGTCGTATTTGGCTTCTATCACTGATTCAAGTTCGTTGTTGGTGAGGTTATCGTCTAAATCATCGCAACCATAATCAAAGCATTCCAATAGCATTTTCTTGCCTTCGGGTTCACGCTTCGCTACTTCTTGCGCCAGCAAAACATGGTTGTTTGCAAGCTCCTTGCGCCCATAATTAACCAACGCAAAATTTGCGTCACAATTTAATGTAAATTCCAAAAATTCTTTCATATTTTCGGCAATTCTTCCGCATACCCTGTCGTACTCATGCTCGCTATACCCTATACTGCCATCTGGCAATATATCAAAATCTTCTGCCGCCGCCGATGTAGCAAAAGTTTCGCTTTCTATACTGAACTTTAACCCAGCATCATTGGAAGGACTGCGTTTTTTATTATTATCGAGTATAAAAAAACCGCAGACCGCTTCCACTTTTTCCAGAAGCTCTGCATCATTGCGAAGTTTTTCTAAAATGTTCATTTTCAACCTCCCTGTGAAGTTTGCATCTTTGTCAAAATTAAACTTATCTTTCCTCAAAAACACCGAGAAAGAATCCATCAAGCATCTCTTCAAAACTGGTATACTCGCCTTCTTCTTCAAAACAGACAGTACCCAACTTGACGATTTTTCTGGTTCGCATATCCATAGCAATGTAAGTATGGCAACTGCCCTCTCCCATAAATATATAATCTTGCCCTAGCCACCCGCCTTCACGACTACTATCCATACCGCCGTACTCATTATTCCACTTGAAAAAATCGCTTATTTCTCTGTTGGTGTTTTTAAGTTCATCAGTAACAAATCCAAACATTCTCCTTCCATCGTAGTCAAAACCGTTCATTTTTTTTAAGAACTCTACATACTCAATTGGAATTTCAAACCCAAGTTCGTCCATGCATCTGCTTGACAAAACTGCCGCTTCTTCTTCCGAAATCCCCTTTGAGTAATGAGTGTCATTTTCGTCAAAAAATTTCTTTAGTTTTTCTATCACTTCTACCATGTCTATCCCTCCGTTTTGGTTTTGCCTGTGAAATTACTGCTCAACCCGATGCAATCAGTGAAAATTGAACCAGTGGTATCTGCTTGGGAAAAATCTGCACCAGTAAGTATTGCGCCAGTGAAATCCGTGAATCGGACTATCGCGCCAAGAAAAATTGCGTTGGTTAAATCTGCATGGCAAAAACGAGTGGGGATAAAATCTTCATCTTCTACATCTTCTTCTTCCAACTCCACGAGATTATGATTTATCTCTTTGAAGTTTGCACCGCGCAAATTTGCATACGAAAAATCTGTTCCGCAAATCTCGCAACACTCAAAACTTGCATTTTCCAAGTTCGCATTGTAAAAACTTGTGTCGCCCACTTCGGAGCGGTCAAACATAACACCTGTAAGGCATGAATTTTTGAAAGACGAATCATTAAAATCCATAGCGGGCAGAAAGCACATTGATAAATCCAAATTTGAGAAATCCCTGTCACTGAATCGTGTTGATTTTGGCCATTGGCGAAACTCGGTAACTATTGCTTCGATATTTTTGTCGGTTATTTTTGGAATGATAAATTCTGGTGTTCTCTCAAGTTCCGTTGCATTTAGCACAACTTCAGCTTCGTCAATGTACCATAGCCAAAATTCTTTTCTTTTTTTGTTATCCCACTCCCCGCTACTTTCATAGCCCCAACATTTAATTACGAACGCATATGCTTGAGCCGCTGTAAGTTCAACGTCAACAGCTTCACCATCTATATACTCGTGTGTGTCTTTGCCCTCATAATCAAAAAGAAACCACCATACATCGCGCAAAGCGGTATTAGCGAGTGTTGCCGCCGCGTCCATTGCGAATGTATGCGAACCTAAAATACCATGATGTTCCAACTCAAAAGCAAAATTGGAACATTTGCGCGCTTCCTCGTTAAGTGCCGCCTTTGGCGTATCGCCGTACAAATACGAGTTAATCAAATTCATAAGGTAGTAGGGGCGTGGGTCTTTGTTTGTTTTTGCGTCCCATGCAGGCAAAACTTTTTTAATGCATAATTCGCCCAAGCGTACCCGCTTTTTAAGGGGTAACGTGACTATTTTTTCATCAAGGTTGTTTTGTTCTTCAAAATAACACCTTTCCCCGCAGGCTTTCCATATTTTCATTCTGTGGGACAAATCCAAGTAGCCTTTGGTTTTAATGCTTTCTCTTGCTTCGGCTAAAATGTTTTCAATTGTCATTTTGTTTTCTCCTGTTTTGCCACTTCTTCAATTGTGTTGGCACACAGCACAGATGGTACGGCTTCGTTAATGTACCACTGCCAAAATTCTTTTTGCCTTTCAGGGTCTATGTCAATATGATAAGAATTTGGGCGAAGTATTGAAACATACATCATTGCTGCTATGGTTTCAGTGCAATCTGGCTCTTCGCCGTCTGCGTCCTTTAACAATAATTCTCCATTTGCTGAAATAGACGGGTCACTGTCTGCTTTTCGCTCCAGTTCTTCATAAAGCCACCCTTCATCGTGCAATGCAATATCAACAAAATGTGCTACTCCACGCTCAAACCACTCATAAAAATCGTCCCAGTCTTCATAATTAATGTTATCTTCGCGTGGTTCTGCTTTCTCAATTCCCGCCATTTTTTCATATCTTCCCAGACCTACAAGCTCACCCATATTTAATTCCTTTTTTAATGCTTCTTTGGGGGTGTTTCCGTATAAATACGAATTAACCATTTTGATAATATGCTTGAGATAATTGTAATGACTGCGAAGATTCGCGTCCCTGTACAACATCGTTAGCATTTTTTCGACACATAACTCTGCTAATCTTGCTCGTTTTTTAAGGGGTTCTGTGACTATTTTTGTTTCCATGCCAAGACACCAATTATGCCTTTCATCCCAACCCGCATTAGGGCTTGCTTTATAGCGTTCTGCGTCAAAGGGGTAACAGAGTTCGCCACAGGTTTTCCATATTTTCATTCTGCAAGGAAAATCTACATACCCAAGTTTTTCAATGCTTTCCCTTGCTTCGGCTAAAATGTTTTCAATTGTCATTTTGTTTCCTCCTGTTTTGTCGCTTCTTCAATTGTGTCGGCGCACAACACAGATGGTACGGCCTCATTAATGTACCACAGCCAAAATTCTTTCAGCTTATCCTTGTCTTGCCCGTAGTAGCCTTCGTTATCCATTGCATATGCTAATGACGCTATATATTCCGCATCATGGTAGCCATGGTGAAGTTCCTCGTCAATTCCCGCTTCGGAATCTGTCAGAAATTCTTCATCTGGTTCGAGTTCCCCGTCTTCCTTCCGCTCCATTTCGTCATAAATCCAGTATTCATCATCAAATACTCTGACAGCAAGCACTTGTATGGCATGGAAGAATGGAACTGCGTCACCAAAATCCTCAATATGGTTTTCAGCACGGGGGAGCGGGGCGTAGTATTCCGCTTCTTCGCACATTTTTTCATACTTGTTAAAGTGCGCACCCAGCTCCTCCTCGCTTGTATCTGTATACAAATACGCACTAATTAGAGTAAGAACATTACAGGCAGATGTGCGGAGTTGGCAAATGTAGTCTGTTTTAGGTTGCCACAATGGCATAATCTTTTTAACGCATAGTTCGCCTAACCGCACCCGCTTTTTAATCGGAAGCGTCACACGCTTGAACGATGTATCGCTCTGACGTTCTGCAAGGGTATAGCACATTTCGCCGCAGGCTTTCTATATTTTCATTCTGTACGGCAAGTCTAAAAAGCCGTTGGTTTCAATGCTTGCCTTTGCTTCTGCTATTATGTTTTCGATTGTCATTGTTGTTTTCTCCTTAATAGCTCATTGCGGCGATTTTGTTTGATTTTTATATACTTGGCTTTCCGCCCCATTTTATTTCCTCCATGTTGAAGGGGCTTTGGTCGTCTTCGCGCAAGTAGCGAAAAACATCGTTGAACAAGTCACGCGAATCGTTTTTATATCCTAGCGCACGCCCCAAGATGTACGCTATTAAGTAATCGTGCCAACTGCTGTAAATTGACGATGCGGCTTCTGCTGCCTTTTGCAAAAATGACCATGCTGATTCTTCAGACATATACCCAGCCTTTACGCTTGTCCTTACAATATAGGCAACACGCCCATAGTCCCATGCGGCTAACGATGGAAGTTGAGGTGGTCTTCCCCAACCATTTAGTATTATTTCATTGTTAGCATATACATAGGGGTTGATTCTTTCTTTTATTTTAGCGGCAAAACCTTGATAAAGATTGTCCATATACTCCTTTTTGTAGGCTTCTACTTTATCTTTAAATTCAAGTATGTTTTCTGTGGCTTCGCCAGCATTTGAATACTCTGTAAATGCATCGCTGTTTGCATGAATTTCGGCAAAGGCCGCAAAAACATCTTCTGTCGGAAGAATCTCAGGGTCTGGCCCAAAGCCGCTACTCTCTAAATAATATCTTTGGAATACTAGCGGAAGTGTATTGTTCTTCAAATGCATACAAGCATCTTCTTCACTGAAAAAGTTAAAATCGTCTTTTTTCTGTATAAAATTTTTGTATATTTCATCTACAATGGGAGTGTGTACATCTGCGGCACACAGTTGGCTTGCTGTTTTGAGAGCATCTTCTTCGCTATAAATGCCCCAACCTTCGCGCAACTCTTTTTGTGATTCTGATTCAGACTCCAACAATGCGAGCGTGCGACTTGATTCAAAATTTCGGGTAATCAAAACCGCCCCAAATGCCAGCCATTTTTTTTGCTCGGCAGTAGCGAGATTTTCTGCTTCAAATTTTCGCATTGCTCGCGAGTGTAGACCTAGGGAATAGTATGTGAACGGAAGCTTGTTATGGCAAGAATATATATGACCATCTTGCGTAGGTGGAGATTGCATATCTTCCATATCAAATGTATATAAAATTTTGGGGACAACACCCGCATCTCTATCTCTGGGCGATATTTCCAAAACTCGCTTATACCACTTGTATGCCATTGCATGGTCTTGCGGAACAAATACGCCATTTCTGTAAATTCTGCCTAAACTGTAGCATTCTTCGCCTTCTGTGTCCTGCTCGGCAGATTGCGTATACCAATAAATCATCTGCTCGTAATCACGTCCAACGCCGCGTGCGTGCCTGTAACACTCCGCAACTTTATGCTGCGCAGGGGCATACCCCGTTTGCGCCGATTTTAAATACCATTTGAACGCTTCAGCTAAATATCTTCTGTTTGCATAACTTTCACCCACTTTGAATTGTTGAGTGCCAATGGTTGCCTGCAACATCTCTTGCCCTTTGTTTGCTGGTATGCTTTCTGCCAGTAATTCTTCTATGCTTTTTAACAAATCTGTCATTTTTATTACCTCCTGATTGATATTTCAAAGCGTTGCTTCGTTTTTGTAATTCCATGTTACCGTGATGTCGTTAGCGTCTATGTTGTTGCCACACCAGTTTTTGTCCCAGTCTGTGGGTTTTTCGCCGTCCACCAAAATATTTGTTAGCCTTGTTGCATGAAACACGAGTTCTCCCATGTGGGTTACGTTTTTGGGAATGATAATCGTTCCCTTCAAATCGCACATCTCAAACGCATGTTTTTCTATGCTTTTTAGGCTTTGTGGAAATTTTACTTCTTTTATTCTTTTGCAGTAAAAAGCACCCCGCCCAATCACCTCAATACCTTCGGGCAATTCGATGCTTGCTATGTTCGCATTGGCAAAGCCATTGTTGGCAATCTTTTTTACGGGCTTTCCGTTATACGTTGCTGGGATTATAACGTGTCCACAGGTAAGCGAGCAATAAGCCTCTACCTCGTATGCAGTTTCATTGTCTATCAAACGGAATGCCAACTTGCCATCAGGGACAACTTTAAATTTTTCAAGTAAAACCGAGGGAAATGTTTTTTCATTTTTATAGCTGGTATAAATTCGCCTTAACATTTGATACCTGTTGTCGTATGGCAAATCATTCATTACAACATCTACAGCCTTGTCTGTCGTGTGTTCCAGCACCGCAAGTATTGATTGATAATCTTCTTTTTGGTGAAGGATATATTGAATAAAAATGTGGACGCAAGCGCAATAACCCTTGTATCCCCAATCCATTGCCGAAAGGAATGTCGCGGCTTTGGCTGGGTATTCCCATCGTTCGTGTTTTACCATGTCTGCTAAGAAAAAAACGAACTCTTTTGATTCAGTGAATGGTAGTAACTTATCACCTTGTTTTTTTCTGTCTGGCCAATGTTGGTAACTGCGTATCTTGTCTGCTAACTTTTGCATCAACTGTTCGTACATTGCTAAGACTCCCCTTCGTTTTTTGCTTTTCGTAACAACGTAACAATTTCTTTGTGGTTGTATTCTTCGGCGAAATCAAGTGCAGTTTTCTTATCACGCCTTGAGGAGTTTAATGTTGCGCCTATCTCCAGCAACCATTCAACTATGTTGGTATGCCCGTTGCGGGTGGCTTGCATTAAGACTGTGTTCATTGCGTACTCATATTCGAGATTGATACCGCCCTGCGTCCAAATTTCTTTTGCTTTCTCTAAGTTGTTGTTAGTGCAGTAGTAGAAAAATTCCCGATTACGTTCTTTTTTGACTTTTGCTTTGACAGCGGCTATTTCTTTTTCAGTCGATAGGTGCAAAGTTTGTGTGCTTGGTTTAGTGCGCGTTGGGATTTCTCCCAGCAAAAGTGTGTCCGTTGAAATCCCAAAGATATTGCATAACTGCACGACCTTGTCAATTTCGGGCAACGATTGTGACAGTTCCCACTTTGAAACCGATTGCCGCGATATGTCTAACCGCTCTGCTAATGCTTCTTGCGATAATCCGCTTCTTACTCGGTATGCCTGTATTCTTAATCCTATGTCCATGTGCTTCCACCTCGTTTTATATTCATGAACAGTGTAAAATTTTTTTGACGTTGGTTCTAGCAACTATACTTAGCAATTTCGCAACCAGTGGTTGCCTTTAATAAGAATTTTAGCCATACCATAGCCGTCATAAGGATAAGATAACTTCCTTATTTGCATTATATTCGTTCATGTGCTGGAAACCAAGCCCTCGATTTAATTTGTCATCATGCGTCTGATTATGGTATATTTGGGCTATGATTCAAGACAGTGTCATCAATTTGCTAATAAAAAGGGAGTATTACAATGTTAAAAGCTGAATTTATCCAAGGACTTGGAAAAAAGAACATTAGTAACAATGCAGAATTAACAATGGAACGCATTCGCGCAACATGGCAAAAATTAGACAACGCCAAACGAAATGAAATATTCGCGCTTGGTGATATGAAAAAAGTGTCGGTTGAGCGTGCCTACAAAACAGGCGGAGTGTCTGCAAAGGTGATAATTGCCATAGCGCAAGTATTGGATATTGACCCACTCTACCTAATTGGCGAAAGTGACGAGAAAGGCACATTTGACACAAGCAACATAGTCAAACGTCTTGCCGATTGGGGTTACGAAGTCGGCAAGGGTGATATTATAAGAGTGAAAAAGGCTAAGTCGCAAACTGAAGAATCCCCTGTAGCTGAATCGAAAACAGTTAAAAATTTGTCTGATAACACCGTATCGGAAGATAATGCCGAAGTCGTAAACAATGCAAAGCCGAAATCAGATGCAATTCCCACGCAAACTTCTGCACTGCATTCTGCAATGCCGCAAACCGATTTATCAATGATGTCGATTGAGTTGCCCAAACTGTTAAGTGACAATGCAAGACACAAGCTCGACGATTTAACAGAAGATGATGTAATTCTGCTGATAAAAAGCTTAAACGTACAAGCGAATTTCAGCGAAGATAAAAAGAATCGGCTTGCGCTTGTCAAATGTATGTTGTTGCTATAGGGGGTACACACAATGATGAACAGGATTGAAATTCTCCGCAAGCATATTGATGAAGTGATTCTGAATATGACCGACTATGAAGAACGGCGGATCGCATATCTCCATTTGTATGGAGTTTCGCAAGCTTGTGCTTTGATTGCTTTGCGGCGCAATGAAAATGTTGAGCTTGCGACAATGGCGGGCATGTTGCATGATTTTTATACTTACAAGCATATGTATTCGACCGACCATGCGGAAAAAGGTGCGATTTTGGCAAGGGAAGTGCTGAATGACTTACGACTGACCACTTCTGACGAAACAGATTTGATTTGTTCAGCCATACACAATCATAGTTCAAAAAGCGGCACTTTTTCTGCGTTTGATGAGGTTTTGATTGACGCAGACGTAATGCAACACAGTCTTTACAATTTTACCAAGCCAGTTATGGAAAACGAGCGGGAAAGGTTTGCAAAATTGGCGAAAGAATTTGGATTGCATGTTTGATGCGAAAGCAGGGGTGTTCTTGCTTAATTAAATTGATTTCCGTGATTTTGGACTATATAGGCGTTTCGATTTGAAATGGGTTGAGGACGAGTCAATTCTGCGAACGTTTCTACGCAGAATTGACAACAGACGAAGCCCAATTTCAAACGAAATCGCTATACCCATTGAATTTCTGCGCAATAAATGTCATAATGTGCGTGGGAAATAATTCAACCAAGTGGGGGTAATATCATTGAGCAAGAAAATTGAAGGGGCAGAGTTTTCATTATCCAAAATATTTAGTTCAGAATTTGCGTATGCGATTCCTTCGTATCAGCGGCCCTATGCTTGGACAAAAAGCGAAACAGGCGAGCTATTTGACGACCTTTTCGATTTTTACACATATGAGAAAACTGACAATTATTTTCTGGGAAGCATTGTTCTTATCAAGGAAGAAAGCAACCCATACGCGGAAGTTATTGACGGGCAACAGCGGTTGACCACCTTAACGATATTATTGGCTATTATTGCGTCGCGCCTATCTGGTCGTGATAGAAGTGACTACGAAGAATTTCTGTGCGAGCCTGGCAGCAGAGCAAAAGGTCTTGATGCTAGGCCACGATTATCGTTGCGTCAAAAGGACAAGGCTTTTTTCGAGCAATATATCCAAAACATTAATCTGGACGAACTTCTTAAACTTGATTCCGCGCATTTTCAGACAGAAGCCCAAAAGAATATTCACGAGAATTGCAAACTTTTGATAGAAAAAACATCTCAAGCGTTTGAATCCACAGAAGCCCTTATGAGCTTTGGTGAGTTTCTAGTGCAGAGGTGTTTTATTGTTGCCGTTTGGACACCTAGCCAAAAATCGGCGTATCGTGTGTTTTCTGTTATGAACAATAGAGGATTGGATTTATTGCCCGTTGATATTATAAAGTCAGATGTTCTTGGGCAGATTCCATACGATTTTCAAGACGCATACACACAAAAATGGGAAGACCTAGAACAGCAAATAGGCCGCGAGAATTTTAATAATTTATTCAGCCACATTCGTATGATATATACAAAAAAGAAAGCCACGGGGGCTATTCTTGAAGACTTTAAAGCAGTCGTAATAGCTACAACAAAATCAGAAACTCTAATTGACTCCATACTAACGCCCTATACAGAAGCCTTTTGTGACTTGCGAAACAGAAATTATGTATCTACGAAAAACGCAGAAAAGATTAATAATTTGCTAATATGGCTGAACAAAATTGACAATGCAGACTGGTTGCCCCCAGCAATTTTATTTCTTTCCACTTTCAAGAACGATTCGGATTATGTTTTGTGGTTTCTTACTCGCCTTGAAAGGCTTGCCGCCTATATGCATGTTACGGCAGAAAATATAAATTCCCGTATTGCGCGATACGCCCAAATAATTGACGAAATTCAAAACAATAAAGAGTCATCGTTGCTTAATCCACTAAAAAGTGTCGAGCTTACAGCAGCCGAAAGAGAAGGTTTTTTGGCGGCATTAAATGGCGACGTTTACGACCTTACACCTGTTAGACGCAATTATATAATCCTTAGGTTGGATTCATTTGTTGCAGATGCGGCGGCTACATATGATTATACAGTCTTGACGATTGAACATGTGTTGCCACAAACAATAGCCGCTTCAAGCCAATGGGAAAAATGGTGGCCCAATAAAGAAAACAGGGACGCTTGGCTAAATAAAATTGCAAATTTAGTTCCGCTAACACGCCGTAAAAATTCCGCCGCACAAAATTACGATTTTGATAAGAAGAAAAATGTTTATTTTACTGGAAGGGGCGGTACTTCGTCCTACGCTTTAACATCACAAGTTTTATGCCTTGCAGAATGGACAGAATCAATAATCACAAAACGGCAGCACGAACTTATGGAAACTTTTAAACATGGTTGGAATTTAACGTCATAAACAATACAATTGAGCAACTCGAATTTCCATAGTATACTAAAGGTGAGGAGTGGGTGTGCGTGAGTTCCATTGACCCAAATGACCCCAATTTAGTATTGTCGCCATTGGCAGACCCTGTTGCTGGTGCAATATTTGCAAATGCGGAAGTGGCAGGGCTTGCAAGTGAAAGCATAATTAGGGCAACACTAAAAGCAGAGAAAGAGCCTATGCTTATTGGTAGAATTATCAGCGTTACGCCACAACGCACACATTCGTTACCAAAACGCCGTGGTTGCAGGGTTGACATTGATACTGAAACCAACGCGAATGAGTTTGTGCGATACGAAGTTCAGATTGCCCCCGAAATGCACATAATGGTGCGTGACCTTTTTTCTGCGGCACATTTGTTTACTGAAAAATCTGCCAAGGGTGATACCTCGGCACAAATGGCGGCTAAAATGCCTAAGGTAATTTATATCAACCTGCTGGGTTACATTCTGCGGAAATTGAATACGGAAATGGTTCAGCCGTTTAAGGTTATGTACACCAAGCCGCCGCATGAAGTGGCAATTCCAAACTTCGGCGGTTATAATATCCAGCTTCCAAGACTTTTGGAAATGAAGCCAGATTTTACTGATGATTTATATTGTTGGTGCTACACTTTATACACTGCCCATATTGAAAATAAAACCATTCGGGAGGTGGTTTCCATGACACCAAAATTGCAAGCGTTTGCCAAAAGAGATGCAGGCTTTCAACAATTTTGTGATAGGTATGAAACTGTTTCCGCAAGTCCCGAAACACGAAGAGAATACGTACTATGGTTTGACGAAACTCTGCGCGAGGAAGGAATGCTTGACTGGGCGCGGCAGGAGGTTAGAGATGAGTACGAACCTAGACTGGCAGAAGCCGAGCGAAAACGCAAAGAGGATTTAGCAGAAGCCCAGCAGAAACATAAAGAGGATTTGGCAGATGCCCAGCGAAAACGCAAAGAGGATTTAATATCTGCCGCACGGGTCATGAAAGACGAAGGCGTACCAATTGAAGTTATAGCCAAGGCATTTCCTTTATTAGCAAGTGAAATTGAAGAAATAAAAAAACAAGCCTAAGAGCCTGTTTAATATCTCCCACACGTTGCCTTTCCGCACGATTTTTCCGCCACTCTGCGTCGGGATTTCACTTGCGTGTGCAGTGGCACCAGCACGCGGCGCGAAACCCTCCTTGATTGGCGAAAAAATCGCACGGAAATTCAA
>Ga0123355_10002742_pt1 | contig 24969 bp, 19 predicted proteins | sample TergutEmb28metaG_3_FD_89872 | JGI IMG/M metagenome (GOLD analysis project Ga0123355, IMG submission 89872) | Embiratermes neotenicus P1 segment gut microbial communities from Petit-Saut dam, French Guiana - Emb289 P1 | ecosystem: Host-associated > Arthropoda: Insects > Digestive system > Gut ...
ACGTAATAACTCTTTGTTATTATTACGTTGCAGGGTCGCTAATGTATCTTTTTTCATTTTATTATCCTCATAATCTGTTTTAGACAAACGAGAGCCAAAAGCTCTCGTTTGTCATTTTTATTTACACTGACATTATCCACATAAATTCATAATTATTCTATGACATGAAGAAAATTTATGATATAATCGAATTCTATTCGTCTATGACCGAACGAGTGAAGATTAGAGCAACGCGATATAATCAGCAAAGCGATCTAATCATCCCCAATACACAATAGGATTGGATATAAATTATGATTACTGTAAACAACCTTAGTCTGCAATTTGGTGGTACTACCCTTTTTTCCCGTGTTGATTTGCAATTTGTTCCAGGTAACTGCTATGGCATCATTGGTGCAAATGGTTCAGGTAAATCATCTTTTTTAAAGATTCTCGCAGGAGAGCTTGAACAAACGACAGGTGCAGTCGATATTAAATCTGATGTGCGCATGTCCGTCTTGAAACAAGATCAAAACATGTATGATGATTATACTGTGGTCGATACTGTTATTATGGGTAATGCCCGTCTTTTCGAATGTGGTAAGGAGAAAGACGAACTATACCTTAAAGAAGATTTTTCTGATGAAGATGGCATACGTGCTGCTGAGCTTGAAGAAGAATATGCGGAACTTGGGGGCTGGGAAGCTGAATCAGACGCTTCACAGCTACTGCAGGGACTCGGCATACCAACTGCACTTCATCATTCCCTAATGAGCGAGATGGAGCCACGGCAGAAAGTAAAGGCACTACTTGCACAAGCATTATTTGGAATGCCTGATATCATACTACTTGACGAACCGACAAACAATTTGGATGTGGGCAGTGTCGTTTGGCTGGAAGAATTTTTAATGGACTACGAAGGAACTGTAATTGTCGTAGCTCATGACCGATACTTCCTTAACACTGTCTGTACTCATATCGTTGATATTGACTACGGTAAAATCAAAATGTATGTGGGTAACTACGATTTCTGGTATGATTCTAGTCAGCTCATGCAAAAGCTAATTAAAGAAAAAAATAAGAAAAGTGAAGACAAAATTCAGGAGCTGGAAGAATTTGTCCGTCGCTTCTCTGCTAACAAATCTAAATCACGTCAAGCTACTTCTCGAAAGAAGCTCATAGAGAAAATAAGAATCGAAGATATGCCTGCGTCAACCCGTCGTTACCCTTGGGTAGGCTTTAAGATTGAACGCGAACCGGGTAAAGACAGACTGTTCGTAACTGATGTTTCGTACAGCATTGGTGATGAAAAAGTAATAGATAATATAAGTTTCACCATGAACCGAGATGATAAAATAGCATTCATTGGCGAAAATGAAAATGCAATAACTGCCATGTTTAAAATTCTCGCCGGTGAGATTGAACCGGATGAAGGCGAAGTAAAATGGGGCGTTTCTACAACACAAGCATATTTCCCCAAAGACAATACGGCCTACTTTTCAAATAATGAACTCAACATAATTGATTGGATTCGTCAGTATTCAGAGGATAAAAAAGAGAGTTATCTTAGAACTTTTCTCGGTCGTATGTTATTCACAGGTGATGATGTATATAAGGATGTGCGTGTCCTGTCAGGTGGCGAAAAGGTTCGCTGTATGCTATCACGCCTTATGCTCTCAGGATCGAGTGTTTTACTCCTTGACCAGCCAACCAATCACCTGGACCTTGAAAGCGTAGCTGCTCTAAATAACGGGCTTATTGACTTCAAGGGCAATGTTATTTTTACAACTCACGACCATCAACTCATTCAAACAGTCGCCAACAGAATAATCGAGTTTAAAGACGGTGGCATAATCGACCGTACTATGACTTATGATGAGTATGTTGAGTCCGTAAAATCCACTGTAGAATAAGGAGAAAGCAGTTTGAAAATACTTGTTATGTCTGATTCTCATGGATTAAAAGGTTATATGGTTAAAATTGTAGAATTAGAATCACCTGATTTAATACTACATCTTGGCGACAATGATCGCGACTGCATTGATATTACAGAAGCATATCCGACTATACCAATTCGTAATGTCAGGGGTAATTGTGATTTATATACGAAAAATTTAGATATCGATAAATTCACTCTTTGTGGCAAACTATTTTACATGACACATGGTCATTTACATGGTGTAAAGCTAGATTTGCGCAGAGTCATACTTGCAGGACAAGATTGCCAAGCTGATGTTCTTCTTTTTGGGCATACTCATGTTCCGCATTATTCAATTGAAGATGGAATGACTGTGGTTAATCCCGGATCTATTCTTGGCTATACTTCTTCATACGCCATTCTTGAAGTAGACGACAACAATGTGTCCTGTGAACTAAAAACCTTTGAATATCCTCATTAATTTGTTAAAACAAGAGATTATTGTTCCCGCGCCGAGCGCGTCATAATATCAAGCTAGCTGAGTTACTATAATTCTATGTACTGCAAATCAGGTATGTACGCTTTTTGTGCACATACCTGATATTGTTATTTTATCGTCTATTCTCAGCAGCAATTCACAGCATAATCGTTTTGAAGTTACATGCTCCCACCGCCTACGCCTTCCGTAGCCAAACCATCATTTCGTTCTCTCCGCGATTGCACCATGTGTAGTATGGAATCAACTTGAGACTTACTTCCTCTCTCACGTCATCTCTGAGCTCATAGTATAGCCCTAAATCAGCTTCAGGCATTTGACGATAGGCTGACAGAGTCAAAGAAACAATTTCTTCATTGTCAATAAGAGTTTTTTCTTCTCTTATTGGCATTTTTGTATTTACATACAGATTATGCAGATTCTTTCCATTATCCACTTCTTCTGCACAATAAACTATAGGACCTCTGAGTATTGCCACTTTACCTACGTTGTCTCGCACCAATGGGCTGGTCTGCACAATTTGCGTTTCCATTTTGAAGGTAATAGTAAAGTCGGAAACATTTTTCCAGTCACCACTCAGGTAGAGATAGCCATCCTTTACTTCACCAATAAATGTCTCAGGGACATCAATTGTATAACCCTTGCTCCATCCGGGTATACGCAACGCAATGGTGAGTTCAGAGTTGAGTTCGCTCACGTCAAACTTGACTTCGCTGTCCCACGGGAAATTTGATGAGACTTTTATGTTTACATCTTCTCCATTTATATTCTTCTTGACTGCGCCAGCCATATACAGATGAACAAATAAGCTGTTTTCATTTTCGGTATATGCATATGTACCGATTGAAGTCATGATTCTCGCTATATTAGGTGGGCAGCACGCGCAGCCAAACCATTTTTGACGAACTGATTTTACATGTGCAATTCTTTCATCTTTATGGCATGCTTCAGGATTCACTTCCAATGGATTTACATAGAAAAAACTCTTTCCGTCCAGCTGTATACCACTCAACACACCATTATACAGTGCACGCTCCATCACATCGGCATACTTTGAGTTTGGGTTCATCTCCAACATTCTTCTTGCCCAAAATACTAACCCAATTGACGCACATGTTTCTGCATATGTTGTATCATTCGGCAGGTCATAATTATATGAAAATGATTCCAATACATGCGTACCACCAATGCCACCGGTAATGTAGTATTTTTTATCAATCACACTGTGCCACAGTCTCTCACACGCTTCAAATAACTCATCATCCCCTGTTAATCTTGCAACATCTACCATTCCGGCATACAGGTAAACTGCCCGAACTGAGTGGCCAACAGCCTCATCTTGCTCGCGAACAGGAAGATGTGCTTGATGATAGTGATAGCGCAATCCATCAACTTCCTTCGGTTTATCCGGATGATCCTCTTTGTCGAAATAATAAGGAAGCTTCCCTCTTTCATCCACAAAGAACTTGCTTAATTTCAAATATCTTTCTTCGCCGGTCACTTCATATAAACGCACCAGTGCCATTTCTGCAAGCTCATGCCCCGGATAGCCTTTGCATTTATCTTCTTCCGGCCCAAAATAATCATCTATATAATCTGCAAAAGCACATGCTGCATCAAGCAACTTACGTTTTCCCGTCCCTTGGTAATATGCAACAGCCCCCTCGCAAAGATGACCTAAGCAGTATAGCTCGTGAAAATCTTTCAGGTTTGTAAAAATCTTATCTTTTCCATTTAGAATGTAGAAAGTATCAAGATAACCATCTTCTTGCTGGGCTGCGCAAACTATATCGATAGCAGCATCCGCAATTTTCTCCAATTCATCATCCGGATGTATAGCTAATGAGTAACCAACTGCTTCAATCCACTTATAAAAATCGCTGTCTTGAAAAACAAAGCCGTAGAAATTATCGTCCGGATTCCTTAAGTCGTCCGGTAATGTTTCAACTCCTGTGCGAGGAACAAACTTTGGTTCTTGAAAATCACTGCCTTCAGCACGCCTTTTTTCGTTAAGCCTTACGGCTGCTTTGAAGTTGTGCATACAATAACTTGGTGCAGCTTCAGGAATTTGATCGTTCAGCGCCGCCCATTGATATGGAATTACTTCATTACGCACCAACTCTATTCTACTTTTCCAAAACGCATCCTCTACGTTAACGTCTTTAACTAAAAATGGGGATGTAAAGTTTTTCTTGTTCATAATTATAACCATTCCTTTATATTATTTTATGCAGATTCTCTATTCAAATACCGCTGTTACAACTATTATTCCTTCCGCGTTCGGAGGTATTATTGTCATTGTGGATTCGTAAACAGTTTTATTTATTGAGCCATACACTTCAAAGTGTGAAAACGTGTACCCGTCAATCGGAACAACCGTAACAGTTATTGGCATTTCACGCAAATAAAACGCAGAAAAACTGTTAAAATTAAATGTTTCAACTCCATCTCTTTCAAAAAGGTCAGGACGTATTTCTGCTCCTGCAATATCAAAGAAACCTTTATTAGAATCAATATTCCACTCTATAAACGTCCGTTGAACAGGTAAATTCAAACCTAAATTTTCGCGATCAGTTCTATTAAAGTATTGCCGCATATGCTCAAGTCCATAGGTACTTCTGTTGTTAGCAAAACTATTCAGATAAGATATTGAGCGCATCCAATTTGTTACGCTCCTATTTAAGTCTCCTCCGTGCTTATCCCATCGGTAAAAGTTGCTGCCGATGTCATGTACTCTCTCCATTGCTAAGATGTTTATCAGATGGTTAACTCTCGACGGGTGGAAAACCGTGCCTGTATATGTAGAGTAGCGTGCAGCGAGCGTATTCCGAAAATGTTCATTTTGTAATAGATTATACCATATAGATATCGCCCAAATAGGCTGGTTATCATGATAATACGGAATTCTATCGCGTGGTGTCCCTACCGGCACACCTGCAGTATTACTGGTTCCCGGTGTTGTGAAACGCTCCATGTTGTCACTTCCTGCATTACCGAATGCATTGTCAAAGTCATGGGTTACAAATCGCCACAACCCATCACCAACTATAATGCCTTCGTATTCCACTGCTGTTTTCCACATAATCAAGTTGTTTCCGGGCCAATCCCAATTATCAAGATGATAATAGATTATAAAATGATCCACTAAATTATCAAAGCAGACAAACTGCATTGCAATATCAAAGTCCGCCTGATTTGACACATCTAAACCATATAGGCACTCATTGCAGTCAGAGGGCATTATTGGAGCAATCATGCATGCATCGCAATATACACGCCCACCAACGATTGCATTATACATACGCATCCAAGAACGATAAGCGGCACCTTCGTCCGGTCCTTCTTCAAAATCAATCCGTGACAACGGGTGTTCGCGTGGCAAGCGACCTTGTTCATCCAACCAAGGACCAAAAGGTCCGTCAAACTCAAAAACACCTTCAAAGCATGTGTCCAAAGGATAAATAGGCATGACATCCGGACGATCCACACCGCATCCCGGAGCAGTACAATTTGTATGATCTCCGGTATTTCGCTGATTCCACGCAAATTCAACCATAACTATGGAATCTTCGCTGACACCCGGATATCTCTCCGCTAAAAACGTGCGGTTACGTTGCTCACGCAAGTCATATATGCCCCAAAACTCACCATTTACAAATAATACTGTTGGTGTTGCGTTTTGATTTTCGGGTCTTAGCGGTTCAGTAATCAAGTCAGTTAGTGATTCTCTAATAGTTGTTTGATGCAAATCTGATGTGCGCAATGTAATTGTCCTGAAACGGCTCACAGGTTCCAGCGGAGCGTAAAATCCTTGTCTTGTATTTGGAATTAAGTCGATGTTATCAATAACACCGTCCCCTCTGCCGAAATTAAATCGTATTGATTTCTTCCGTTCACGTCGCGACCAGTTCCCGGCAACCCTCATCTCTGCGTATTGTGACAACATAAAATCACCGTTTGGGTAAAACACCTCAACATACGCCATTTCTCGTATATTTGCATTATAGTTTTCATACATGCCTGTTTCTGTTACAAAATCTGTGGGTCTTAGTGTTGCTGACACAACGCGCATATTAAAATCGCCTCTCGAAAAACTGCCCTCCCCTGAAATCACAAAAAATGACCGCGTTGCCATTTGAGTTGACCCAACATCATCATCAAAAATCCGTGCTCTCACAACCATACCGTTGTAATACGGTCGTGGCAATGGTAATGGTCTTGAACCTTGCGACATCGGGCTGTTCTCTGGTGTTGCAGGAGGCGAATATATACGAATCGGTTCTGTGTACAAAGCTGATGAAAGAGTGGGCTCACTACCGTCAAGTGTGAATCTAATAATCTGCCCGTCTTCTGCTCCGCTAATTGTTAGATAAAATTCTTCACCATAAAACCCCGCTTCGTGTGAAAACACAGGCACACCTAAATCATATGTTTCGAATGTATAGTCAGGTATGCCTACTACAGTCGGGGGTGGTTCTTCCGAGACGTTCTCAGTACACCCGACTACAGTAAGCATTAGCATCAGTGATGCTAATAATAGCATAAATATTCTTGTAATAAATTTTCTTTTGATCATTTTTATGACCATTCCTTTCGCAATGCCCGGTCACAAAATAACCATGAATAAAGGATGGTCATTTCGTGCATTAATTTGCGGTTTCCCGAAGGGAGAGCAAATTGGCACATTCCTACGTAAGTTTGAATTTATTCAAACTTATATTAATACTCCTTGAGCAAGGGACTGTCAAGAAAATAAACTGTACATTTTCTTGACAGCCCCTCGATTCCTCAACTCTGATTGATGTCAGAGTCAGGGGTTTTTATGTTGTCACCTACCGATAATTTTAATCACTTTACTGCAACTTTAATCATATTCCATGATAGTGGTGCAAGTTCTGCATTTACATTATTGCCGGATACTGCTGCAGCTTTATTTTCTGTCGGCTTAACAGCACCACTTGTTTTCGTGTTCACTGCTTTTAAGTCATGTCCGCTAAGCTCACTGAATGCGTTAATGCCTGTAACATTAAAGTCTTGTAGCGTTATGTCAAAATCAACGGCTTGTTCCGGATTGCGGTTTACGGCAAAAATTACCACCTCGCCCGCTTCTTCATTATGAACTGCTACAGATTCGACATATGGCACATCTGAAAACTCTTCGCAGCTGTATGTTGGAACATCAACAATCGGTGTTAATACTGTTCCATGGCCATGATTTGCAGCGTGCATGAATGGATAGAACGTTGTTTGCCTCCATGCATCTCCGCCTTTTTCTGTCATTATCGGTGCAATAACATTAACAAGCTGTGCTAAGCATGCGATTTTCACTCTGTCACAGTTCTTTAGAAGTGTGATTAAGCAGCAACCAAGAAGCAATGCATCCTCGAAGTTGTATACATCTTCAAGTAGCGGAAGAGCTTTTGTCCATGGGTCGCGCTTTTTGAGTTCTTCGTCTTGTGCATTGGAGTGATACCAGACATTCCACTCGTCAAATGAAAGCTGTATTTTCTTTTTACTGCGCTTTTTGGCTTTCATGTAGTCGCATATAGCCACTACACTCTTGATGAAATTATCCATATTTAATGATTTTGCCAAGTAGCTCATCAAATCATTTGTTCTATTGCCATAGTATACATGAAGTGACAGATAGTCTACATGGTCATATGTGTGTTCAAGAACTTCAGCTTCCCATGATGCGAAAGTTGGCATTTCGCTGTTTGAACTACCACAAGCAACCAGTTCGATGCTGTCGTCCGTCCACTTCATCATTTTCGCGGCTTCGACTGCTATTCTGCCATATTCTTCGGCAGTTTTTGCACCCATTTGCCATGGTCCATCCATTTCGTTACCAAGGCACCATGTTTTAATTGCAAATGGATCTTTTGCTCCGTTTTTCTGACGCAAGTCACTCCAATACGTTCCACCGGGATGGTTACAATATTCAACAATATTGCGTGCTGCATCAATGCCTCTTGTGCCCAGGTTTACTGCCATGTTGATTTCAGCATTAACTTCTTTTGACCAGGCTGCATACTCATGTATTCCAACCTCATTAGTCTCCAATGTTCTCCATGCTAAATCCAGACGTTGCGGTCTCGACTCCACAGGACCTATACCATCTTCCCAGTTATAACCGGATACGAAATTGCCGCCGGGATATCTGATAAATGGTGTGTTGAGTTCTTTTACAAGTGATATTACATCTTCACGGAATCCTAATGCATTCGCCGTTTTATGATCCGGTTCGTATATCCCATCATACACACAACGTCCCAAATGCTCAACAAATGAGCCATAAATGCGCGGATCTACTTTGTCCACCGTGAAAGATTTGTTAACTGTCATTTTCGCTTTCAATAGATTCGTCCTCCTCATTATTTTTAGGTAATACTATTTCAGATATTTTACTAACCATGTTTTTTGTAGTAGCTATGAATAAATAAAATGCAGCGGGAATGATCCCCATTGGAATCAGAAAAGGTATAATAGGTATTATTGCAACTAATATAAATGTTCCTGCCAGTACAAATAACGCGTGAATCGGATATTTTGATATACAATATAAACCCAGTCTCCAAGTACCTTTTATATCAACAATGAAATTTATACGCATTAATATTCCAAACATTAAGTGAACATAAAGTAGAATTGCTATAATAAAATATAGCGGAATAAGAGATAGTCTTTCAATTTCCTCCTGTGCAAAGACAAAGAGTAAAAACAGTATCAGAGCACCAAGAACATATGCAACCGCATACTTAAGTGAGCCTTTAAACTCCTCGCGATAGCACTTGATATATAGTTTTAATATGGAGGTGGTCGATTCGTCCATTCGCTTTATTGTCAGCATAAGTGCAACAAGTGAAGGCACCAGTAGCAGTAGACTAATGACATGCGCAGGAAGCGTCACCAGAACAAGTGGGATGAAAAGAAGCGTGGCCACCAGTACCGTATTTGCAATGGCGAGGAAAAAACTAAGTTGAATCATTCTCCATACAAATACGGTTAGTTGATTGAGTACACTAGTCCTCATTATCCCTTAACACCACCAACAGTTAAGCCGTCAATAAACGCTTTTTGGTTGAACAAGAATAGTATAACGATTGGAACAACAGACATTACTGATCCTGCAAAAATAATATCCCACTGATTTCCGTATGGCGACATGGAGATGAGAAGTCCGGGAGCAATTGTCAGCATTTCAGTCGAGCGAAGGACAATCATTGGCCACAAAAAGTCATTCCAAACACCCATGCCTGTGAGTATCGCCATGGCACCATATGCCGGCATCATCATCGGAACATAGATTTGTGTGAAAATTCGAGATTCCCCTGCCCCGTCAATACGTGCAGCTTCTGCAAAATCCTTTGGCAAACCTACACAAAACTGCCTGAAAAAGAATATTTGCATGGAGGGAACCATCGCCGGCAATATTATACCTGCGTGGGTGTCAATCAAACCAAATTCCATTAACATTCTAAATATTGGTAGAAGCAAAATAGTGCCCGGCACCATCAAAGTACAAAGAAGTAAAAATATAAGGAAGTTGCGTCCCTTAAAAACATATTGCCCCAGTCCATATCCTGTCATAGAAGTGAAAACCAGAACAGCCATTGTTGTAGCAGTAGTTACAAAAACACTGTTAAAGAAAAATCTCCAGTATATTCCGTCTCTGACAACAAACAAGGCTTCGTAATTGCTCAACGTTATATTTTCGGGGAATCTAAGACCCAGTCCATGGGCAAATATATCCCTTGGTGGGGTCAAAGAGCCTATAATCATAAACAGAAAGGGCGTAAGTATAATAAGTCCCAGAGCAAGCAGTATTGTAGTATTAAGAGCGGTCAAAATCCGCCTTTTTCCTTGAAGTCCCATATGGCTAATCGTCCTTTCTGAATAATCCCATTATTTTAAGCTGAAGCATGTTAACTATCATAACAATAAAGAATAGTGTAACGCCAAGAGTGGCAGCATAACCAAAGTCATTTAACATAAAGGCTGCACGATATATTAAGATAACAACAGTAGTGCCTATATCTTGTGGTGATGTAGTCCCCCAGAATACATAAGGCTCATTAAAGAGTGCGAATCCTGCCGTAATCGATATAGTTAAAACAAAGATTATGATTGGTTTTAACATTGGTGTCGTAATAAAAAGGAACTTTTGCATACCGCTGGCACCATCAATTTCAGCAGACTCATACAGCTCTTGAGGCACATTGTTTAATCCTGACAGAAAGTAAATCATGTTAACGCCTGTCCAGCGCCAGACAGCTATAAAGACCAAAGCAAACATAGCCGTTCCTGACTGATGTAGCCAGCGCACAGGGTCAAGTCCAAACAGAGCGACAAACTCGTTAAAAGCACCACCCGGCTCGGAGCTGAACATATGTTGAAAAACGATACCTGCAATAATTGTCGATGTCAAAACAGGTATAAAAAGTAATGAGCGTATCAGGCTCTTAAACTTTGTAAATTTGCTATTTACTATAAAAGCGATAAACATTGGTACCGGAATCAAAATAACGCATGTCCAAAAAGTGTAGCGGGCTACATTCCAAAGCGCAGAGAAAAACCTGTGATCAATAAGAACTCTTCTGAAATTATCCAATCCAACCCATTCGAAGTCCATAGAAAAAGGAATAAGTTGCTGAAAACTAAGCATAAACGCATGAACCAAAGGATAAGCTAAAAACACAAGAAAAGAAATAATAAAAGGCGAAACGAAGATATACGGGGCTATTTGCTGCCTCGTTATCTTTCTTCTCCTTTTGGGAATACCCTGTATTGCTGTTTGAGATGACATACTCATTCCCCCATATTGAAAGTTTCGATACTGTGTTCGTGAAGCATTGTACTCGTGGGGCTACCTAGTGTATTAGGTAGCCCCGATATTGAACCAATTGTACTAGGTTAAAACTGGTTTTGCTACTGAGTTAGTCGAGCTCTCGTTCCAGAATTGCTTGCGCTTCAGCAAGTGCATCGGCAGGAGACTGATCGTTAGCTCTGATAGTAGCCGGCATTACGTGCTGTATAAGGTGTTCTCTGATGTGGAATGAGTTCGGTCGCATTTCATCAATAGCGCCGGTTTCTGCTTGAACTTCAAACAGCAAGTCGAAGAACATTTGTGCAAATTCTACACCAAAGAAGTCAACTGCCGGAGACGGGGCGAGCATTGCGGGATCTTCAAAGATATCCCAACGTATCGGGTCAAAACCGAGTAGCGTCCACTGCATCATAGCGGCTTCACGGTTACCTTTAGCAAATGCAACAAAGTCAAGTGCTAACTCTGCATTTTCAGGGGCAACTTGGTTGGTAACTGCTGTCATTGTACCGCCTGCAGAGCTTGAGCGGTTGTTTCCTGCTTCAAATACAGGAAGTGGGCCGACAGAAAGCTGACCTTGAAGATCAGGCATTACGCGCGGGAAACGCTCTAGGAACCATGCCGGAGCCCAGAGTGAAGCATGTGACTCGCCGCTGTTAAATGCTGCATAATGTTCTTCACTGTCAAGTTCATAACCGGGCATAACCCTTGCTATTCCATAAACATAAATCATATCATGCAAGAGTTGCATCGCTCTGATAGTCTCCGGTGCGTCGAGACGTGGCACACCGTCTTCAGAAACATATTGGAAATGTTGTTGTGCAACCAGTGGATGCCAGCCAAACAGATTTCCGTCTATAGCTACCATATAGGCACCGGTTCTCTCTTTCATTAACTGTCCCATTGCAATGAAATCATCCCATGTGACGATATCACGCCAGTCGAGGTCGGCCTCATCAAACAAGGTTTGATTGTAGAACATCATAACAGCACCAATGTGATAGCATACGCCATAGATGTTGCCATGTGCAGTGTAAGGGTTAACGCGAGCCATAACAAGATATGGAAGATATGGTGCAAGTGCATCGTTTTGCGGAAGGAGCGGTACATGTCCCTGAGGAACATTCAAATACATTTCTGCTTGTCCGATTTCGATATCGATAATATCGGGAGCGCCCTCTCCTACTGTAAGTGCCATTTGAAGATTTTCCCAGATTTGTCCCCAAGGAACATGTTCACCATCAATGTATACTTGACGGTCAGGGTTTTCAGCATTCCACAAATCAGCTGCTCTGTAGAAATACTCAAGATGTGTTTCTACAAACGACCACATTGTGAGTACAGTTACATCGTCAGATGGCGGTGCTGCTGCGCCTGTATCTGCCGTGTCTGCTGTGGTTTCCTCATCACCACATGCAGTCAACGCAAAGAGTGAAAATAGCATGAGGATCGCGAGCATCAAGGGTAAAATACGCTTTTTCATTTGATAACCTCCATTATTTTTTGTCACGACATGAATGTCGTTGCGAAAATGATAACATTAGAGTATAATTTTATCAATAATATTTCAGTATAAAACCATATTTTTGGAGGTTCGTACAATTTTGCATATCGTTTTTTGGTTATATTTACAACACTCTAATTTACTTTAGTTATTTCTAAAATAAATTTTTAAAGCAACAGCTCTAAACAAATAGTTTAGAGCTTAGTTTTCTAAATGTCACAATATGATACTCTTACCTTTATATCTTGATTATAATTTCCGAAATTCTTCCCAAATATGGTTAGACCGCCGACATTTGTTGCATCGTCGTCAACTGACAATTTAAATCTTATAAGACTCTTATAATCCAAATCAAACTGATCAATATTAACATCGGAAATCTTAAAGCCGTCAATATATGTGCCATACTTATTGATTACCAGCATCTTTAGAATGCCATATTGATTCCAATTCGGTAGCCACCAATCAGGTGTAAAGATACCTCTTATATCACCAAAGTCTCCGGGGCTTGTCCATTCACCTATCAACACATCATTGAGAAGAAACGAGATGTCCGAAGGCCAGTCACTATTCACACCCGGCGCTTCAGAGCTCAGCTCCATAGAAATTGTAATTTGATCTATCTTTTTTGATGTCGGAACAAAGTTGGGTATAATATACTCAACAAACCCTTTGGTAAACCAACAAATATCAGCATCCATTCGATCCTTGTGTGAAAAATAACGTGGAACATCGACTTCTCCAATCAGACTTTTGTTTGTGGAAATTCCGCAAGTCGGATATATATTATAATTTGTATAATGTCCCACCGGTATATCTACTTCATAAACATTATCACGATTGGTTGTTTTTTCCTCATCAACGTCGATTAAAATTCTCTCTATACCGATAGTGCATATTTTTTGATTTCCATGACCGGCATTTTCTGCATGAAAGTTTACCCTAATAATGCCGCTTTCTTCCAGTTTTTTTATGTGGCTGGTTAAAGCTCCGCTGGTTATATTCAGGCTTTTTGCGATTTCATTCATATTCATTTCTTTGTTTTCAAGCAATAGTCTAACTATTTCGATCCTAAGCTTTGAAGAAAGTGCTTTAAATATTCTAAGTCCATCCTCTATTTTTTCAATATATAACAACGCTCACACCTTCTTTCTCACTTAATTATGTTAAGTTATAGGTGTATTATAGAGCGTTGTTGTGAATTTTACAAACAAAAGTTGCAAATAGTTTCATCCATTCGCAACTTTTACTAGCCTCTCTATGCGACTATTTCGATTTTGTCGTCTATTGCAGTTATTTTAATATTATCACCGTCTTTTATTTTGCTCTCAAGCAACATTTCAGCAACTGTATCTTCAACAGTATTCTGTATTACACGCCTTAGAGGTCTTGCTCCATAGACAGGATCATAACCTTGCTCTGCAAGTTGCTTTATGGCAGAGTCATCATAACTCATTGAAATACCAATGTTTTTCATTCGCTTATTAACTGTTTCCAGCATTTTACCGCAGATCTCTTCTATGTTTTCTTTGCTGAGCTTATGGAACACAATTGTTTCGTCGATTCTGTTCAAAAATTCAGGTTTAAACAGTTTCTTAACTTCTTCCATGACAGAATCATGTATTCTCTCATGTTCGTCACTTGTATTCTCGCTATCTGCTTTGCTTGCTGTAAATCCAAGTTTTGAGCGATTTTCCGTAATGTTTCTGGCTCCTGCGTTTGATGTCATAACTATGATGGTATTTTTGAAGTCAACCCTATGACCTTGAGAGTCTGTCAACACTCCATCTTCTAAAATTTGGAGCATTATGTTAAACACATCCTCATGTGCTTTCTCAATTTCATCAAACAGCAGAACTGAATACGGCTTGCGACGCACTTTTTCAGTTAAGTTTCCACCTTCGTCATATCCTACATATCCAGGTGGTGAGCCAATCATTTTTGAAGTCGTATGCTTGTCCATGTACTCTGACATATCTATACGCAGCATTGCATTCTCATCACCGAACATTGCTTCTGCAAGTGTTTTGCAGAGCTCAGTTTTCCCGACTCCTGTAGGGCCAAGAAACAGAAACGAACCTATCGGACGTTTTGGATCTTTTAGTCCTACCCTGCCACGACGCAAAGCTCTAGCGATTGCTTTTACTGCTTGATCTTGGCCCACAACACGATTGTGTAGTGTTTCTTCCATTTTCAAGAGTCGTTCGCTCTCATCTTGAGTTATGCTAGTCACCGGGATTCCGGTCCATCCTGATACAATCATTGCTATATCTTCTGCTTCAACACTTTTTGTGTTGAAGCTTTTTGTGATTTCCCAGTTTTTACGTGCTGTTGCAATTTTCTCATCAAGTTCTTTTTCTTTATCTCTGACTTTTGCAGCAGATTCAAAGTCTTGATTTGTAATCGCTACTTCTTTTTCTTTTGCAAGTTCATCTTTTTGATGTTCCAGCTCTTTTAGATCTTTCGGCAACTTTAACTTTTCAAGTCTTACTCTTGAAGAAGCTTCGTCAACTAAGTCAATTGCTTTATCCGGGAGAAATCTGTCATTGATATACCTTGCGGACAAAGTCACTGCAGCTTCGATTGCTCCATCAGCGATTTTTAGGTTATGGTGCTCTTCATACTTTGTGCGTAAACCTTTTAATATGGTTATCGATTCTTCTTGCGTTGGCTCTCCAATAGTTACAGGTTGGAATCGACGTTCCAATGCAGCGTCTTTTTCAACATGCTTTCTGTATTCGTTGAGCGTTGTTGCACCTATAATTTGCAGTTCGCCACGTCCGAGAAGCGGTTTAATAATGTTTGCTGCATCCATAGCACCTTCGGCAGCACCTGCTCCGATTATTGTATGTAGTTCGTCAATGAAGAGTATAATATCTCCAGCTTTTTGAACTTCGTCAATTGCTGATTTGATACGTTCCTCAAAGTCCCCTCTATACTTTGTGCCTGCTAACATTCCTGTTAAGTCGAGAGTAACAACACGCTTGCCAAGTAGGTTTTCGGGAGCTTCCCCTGCCACGATTGATAACGCCAGGCCCTCTGCAATCGCAGTTTTGCCAACTCCCGGCTCTCCGATGAGAACAGGGTTGTTCTTTGTGCGACGAGAAAGTATTTGTATTACTCGTTGAATTTCTGATTTTCTGCCTATAACGGGGTCTAAGTCACCGTTAGCCGCAGCTTTTGTCAGATCACGACTGAACTGGTCAAGGATTTTTGTATTATTCATATTTTCTTCAACCGCAGCACCTTTACGAGCTACAGCAGACACCGGACGAAACACATTGCTGCCCACAGCGTCTATCAAATCAGTAAATAGCTTATCGATTTCCAGTCCTGTTTTTAACATTATTTTCGCAGCAGAGCTATCATGTTCACGAAGCAAACATAGTAATATATGCTCTGGTTCTGCATTTGTGTAACCACGTTTATTAGCTTCCATAAATGCCATGTTTGCTATATGTTTTGCTCTTATAGTATAGCCTTTTGTTGTTTTTTCAGTGTTATCACCTGGACCTATGTACTTAACAATCAAGTCAATTACAAGGTCGCTCTGTAGCCCTGCGTTATTTAGAACACGAGATGCTACACCTCCGTCATTTTGTAATAATCCATATAGAATATGTTCGCTACCAATTACGGAATGCCCCAAAGTGACGGCTATTTCTTGAGCATGCTCAAATACTGCTATTGAGCGCTCGCTGAATCCTGTGAATTTTTCTCCGAATCCCATTGTTGTGATCCTCCTGATTCTAGTGATCTGATTTTGTCACGAAGCACTGCCGCTTCCTCAAACTCTTCATTTGCGATAGCCATACGCAATTGTGCGTTAAGCTCACGTCGCATTTTCATATCATTGTCTACTTGCATTTCTTGATTCGGTGTTTTGTGATTATCGCAATCACTTCCACAACCACATACATGAGAATTTCTCTGATCAGTAATATCTCTAGTCGGTTGAACTACAAACGGGAACACTGCACTCGCCGGAATCATAGGTATTGCCATAGGCATTACACCATTAGCTCTTCTCGGCATTGCCAATATTTTATTAAACATATCCCCTATTCCTAAATCGTACTCGTTGTTGAATATCTTTTCTATATCATAACCTGATTCAGTTGCACATTTAGAACATAGGTTCATCTCATTGACATTCCCATTAACACTTGATGAATATGAGAAATTAACCTCATTATTTCCACATTTTTGACATTTCACTTTTATATTCCTCCATTTTAAACTGTACCGCAATGCATAAGCATTTGTTTCAGTATACTTGCTCTGATAGTATCTCGGTCAAATTGGCTAATAGGCCTTAGTGCATTATTACTTATTGCTGACATTATCAGCCTGGCCTCACTTTTACTCACAGCTTCATTTCTTAGTAGATTAGCAACCAATGCCTCTGTAGTATTAATATCGACACTGTCACCAATGGCATTAACTGTATGCATTACAAGCATTTTGTGATCCATTGCAACTCGTTTTATCCTGATATAACCACCGCCACCACGCCTGCTTTCTACGATATATCCGTGTTCAGGGGAAAAACGTGTCGAAATGACATAGTTTATCTGACTGGGAACACAATTAAATCTCGAAGCAAGCTCAGCACGTTGCAACTCAGCTATACCATCTTCATCTTTTAAAACTTCATTAATGAAACTTGCAATTACATCCGTTATGCCCATAATTTCTCCTGTTCTCTTTCGCCAACTAGTTTGACTTTGACTATCTTTGACCTTATATGTATTCTAACCTTTTATATGACTCGTGGCAACATTGGTTTTGACCTTTCCTGACCATTTGTATCCGATTGCTATCTGCGTAAATGTACCATTCTCTGTTTTTCTTCCTTTTTCGTCATTTTTCGTGTGATTTTGCCCATGGCATACACAAGTTAGAAGGTATAAGTATGAATGCAGTGAGTGTTACAAGATTGATGTGAATTTTGTTAAACATTACTACAAATTTGGATAAATACACAAAATTGAAAAACAACGAAACTTTATGTTGATTATTCACTGCGACTAGGATAGACTACTCCTACTTCTTTTTTTGCAGTTGGAGGAAATCAACCATTGTTTGACACCACATATATTGACAATTATCGTGACTATTTAACAAATGAACGCCGTGCACCTGAAAACACGGTTTCATCATATATTCGAGATATACGGCAGTTTGCACACCATCAATGGAATGGTGAAATTGGTGATTTCAAACATGTTACAGAAGATGATGTAAAAGACTATTTATCTCAGTTACAAAACAACGGTCGCTCTGCTGCAACCATGTCCAGATGTGTGGCTTCTCTGAGATCATTTTATAGACATATGATTGATGTGGGCTTTGATGGACCAAATCCGGCACTTGGAACTCCTGTAATATCCAGTACACGAAAGACTCCAAGCATACTCTCAAGTAAAGAAATCGAGCGATTGCTTGAGCAACCTAATGTCAACACACTTAAAGGTTGTCGTGATAAAGCAATGTTTGAAACGCTTTATGCAACCGGAATCCGTGTCAGCGAACTAGTGTCACTGACCGTTGATGATATAAACTTAGCAACAGGGCTTATTATATGCCGTTCAGGCAATGAGAGAACAATACCCATTTATGAAACAGCTATCAAGGCAATTAGCCGTTATTTATCATTTTCACGACCAACCATGGCAAAAGAAAGTGAAGTCACCCTGTTTGTTAACACAAGCGGTGGCAAAATGTCACGTCAAGGTTTCTGGAAATTAATGAAGAGCTACTTAGAAAAGGCGAACATTAATGAAGATGTTACACCAAAAGTGCTCCGCCATTCTTTCGCTGCTCACCTACTTGAAAATGGTGCAGATTTGCGTTCTTTACAGCAAATGCTTGGACATACTGACATTGCGTCAACTCAAGCATACGCAAGGGCAATAAGTCAGCAGCTAAAAGATGTTTATCAAAAAGCCCACCCGCGTGCATAAGCATAGTTGCAAAATGCAAAATATGCTGAATTGTAAAACACACCCGTAGGTGTGTTTTTTATTTGCGATCTATGGGGCCAGACCTACCTGCCTAACATGTCAGGTGGAGGCAGTTCAATATCCACATCTATAAATATTCTTTTTATAACAGGCATGTTTTCCGGAGCTACTGTACCATTACCGTCCAGAACAGGAGTTTGAGCGAGGCGATCAACAATGTCCATGCCGCTTATGACCATGCCAAATGCAGCATATGCTCCATCTAAGAACGTTGAGTCTCCATGACAGATAAAGAACTGAGAACCTGCTGAATCATACAGAGAACTACGTGCCATTGACATGACCCCCCTAGTGTGTCTTAGATTATTTTCTATACCATTATCAGCAAATTCACCAACTATTGTATGTCCCGGACCTCCGGTGCCCAGCCCTTCAGGGCATCCGCCTTGAATCATGAAGCCATATATTATGCGATGGAATGTCAATCCATCATAGAACCCTTGGCGCGCAAGATACACAAAGTTTCGTACTGTCTGCGGGGCAATATCCGGGTAAAGTTTAAATACGATAACCCCACCATCCTCCATTTCAATTGAACCGATTATAAAATTTTCCTCTATATTTTGTGTTCGCTCCCCAAGTACTTCAGGAACATGCGCTACCGGCGACCAGTCAAGTATTTGATTAGAACATAATGATAAGAACTCAATATTTGTGAGATTAGACAGTGGGGTTAGGTCACTAATTTGATTATCACCTAAAAATAGCCACTCTAGAGTTATAATATTAGACAGTGGGGCTAAGTCACTAATTCGATTATCACTTAAAGATAAGCTCAATAAATTTGTGAGATTAGACAGTGGGGTCAGGTCACTAATTTGGTTATCATCTATCCACAACCACTCCAGATTCGTGAGGTTAGACAGCGGAACCAGATCACTAATTTGGTTCCTAGACAAAAACAATGACTCTAAACCTGTGAGATTAGACAGGGGTGTTAAATCATTAATTTGATTAATAGCTAAATCTAACCACCGTAGATTTGTGAGCTCAGACAATGGGGATAGATCACTTATTTGATTATCAGTTAAGCCTATGCCATTTAAATTTGTGAGGTTTGACAGTGGTGTTAGATCACTAACTTCATTACTAGTTAAAACTATGCTTCTTAAATTTATGAGGTTTGACAGTGGTGTTAGATCACTAACTTGATTATTTGCTAAGTTTATGCTTGTAAAATCTGTTAGGTTAGACAATGGTGCCAGATCACTAATTTCATTACCACCCAAACTTATGCTCGTTAAACTTATGAAGTTAGACAGTGGAGCTAGATCACTAATTTCATTATCAGTTAAATCCACCCATACTAAGTTTGGAAGGTCAGACAGTAGTGCTAGATCACTAATTTGATTATTACCTAAATATAATAACACTAAATATGTCATATGTCTCAATTCGACGATATCTTCATTTTGTAAATTTCTCTCGCTTAAATCCAATTCGTCTAGTGATGTGCTAAATCGCTCTCCCTGAATGTATATATAATCCGGCGCAGGTTCCGGGGTCATCTCGGGAGTTGGCTCGGGTGTTTGTGTTACTGTGATTTCTTCTTCTGTTTCGAATGGCTCATCCCTATCAAATACACCCAATCCCCATGCTAAAAGCAAAGCAAAAGCTGCCACTGCCACTACTATCAATATAATAATAAGCACTTTCTTGCTATTCGATTTTTGCGGTGGTATATGGAATGCCGGTTGGTTTGATGGATTTTGGTTATATGACGCATCATGTTGCATTGGTGATTGATACTGCACCGGCTGATTTTGCAACACTGGTGCTTGTTGCTGCGCCGACTGATTTTGTGGCATTGCTACTTGTTGCTGTTGCGGTGCCTGTTGCGCACCACACCCTGCGCAAAACCGAGCATTTTCATTTAATGGTGTCCCACAATTTGCACAAAACTTATTATTCATTTCTCGCTTCCTTTCAAAGTTTCACTGTACATGGAACTCTTTCCGTTACGCTTCCCATTCCTTAATCTTACCGTACAAACTCTTGCTTACTATCGCGTCTAGCTCAATGTAGTCATCTAGATATCTTGTATCTTTTACAACGCCTTCTCTGTGCACAATCTCCACTGTTCCTGCCTTATCATAAGGTAGTCTGAGAGTCACGTTCTTCTTTGTCGAAGAAAGGCTCTCTTCTATTTTTTGAAGCAGTGTGTCTATTCCCTGCCCTGTTTTTGCAGAAATCTCAACAATGTTATCGCCACGTTGGCGTACATCTGAAGTTAGCACATCACACTTGTTATATACTTCCAGTCGTGGAGTGTCACTGGCTCCCAGAGCTGCTATCATTTCATCTACAACATGCACTTGCTCCATCCACTCACTGCTTGATGCGTCAATAACATGGATGATAAGATCAGCATATTTCAACTCTTCAAGTGTTGCTTTAAATGCATCAACAAGATGATGTGGCAACTTGCGAATAAATCCGACAGTATCAGAAATTAGTACTTCTTGAACATCACTGACTTCAAGGCGTCTTGTTGTTGTATCTAATGTATCGAAAAGTCTGTTCTCTGCCTGTATTCCTGCTCCTGTTAACGTATTTAGCAAAGTTGACTTTCCGGCATTTGTATATCCAACAAGGGCAACAACTGGAATGTTGTTCTTCTCTCTCAAACGTCTTTGGGTATCACGTGTTCGAGTAACTTCACGGAGTTCTTCTCTTAGCTTATCAATTTTGCGACGAATGTGACGACGATCCGACTCCAGCTGGGTTTCACCGGGACCTCTTGTACCAATCGGTGCACTAGTACCTGTCTGGCTTACAAGGTGTTTCCACATACCTGTTAGTCTTGGCAACAGATAATTATATTGCGCTAACTCAACTTGAAGCCTGCCTTCACGTGTGCGGGCTCGCCCTGCGAAAATATCAAGTATTAAAGATGAGCGATCAATAACACGTAATCCTAAATCTTCTGTAAGAGCCCTCATCTGTGATGGTGACAACTCGTTATCAAACACTGCCACAGTACATTCATTTGCTTTGGCAAGTTCTTTTAACTCTGTTACTTTACCCTCACCTATGAATGTTCTTGGCTCAGGCTTAGGACGATTTTGTAAAACACGACCTATGCAAATTCCGCCTGCTGTTTCAAGAAGTGCCTCAAGTTCGTCCATACTTTCTTCAGTTGAACGATCATGAATATTCATACTGTCCGCAGACAGCCCTGCCAAGACTGCTCTTTCGGGCTCAGTTGGTCTTTTTATTTTTTCTATCAATACTTTTTGTCCTTTCTGACATGTGGGTCACTAGTTGCATATTGCAACTAGTAAGCAAAAGCCCGTGCATTATCTGCACGGGCCTAGTGGTTTGTTACGTCTAAAAACTTACATCCTTGCGTTGCCTTTTTCCGCTTTTCTACGTTGAAAGCCCTTGAAAGGCCAATGGCATTACTGCGGTCTTTCGCCTTGATAACCGAAAAAATTCAACGCAATCATGTATATCTTTTAGGCGTAACAAACCACAATAGCTTCCAGATTACTGTTCTTGATTCAGACCAAACTTTCTGTTGAATTTATCAACACGTCCACTGGTATCTACCAGTTTTTGCTTGCCTGTATAAAAAGGATGGCACTTTGAGCATATCTCTACTCTGATATCTTTGCTCGTGCTTCCTGTTTCAATAACCTCGCCGCATGCACACTTTATTGTGGTCTGCTGATAATTTGGATGTATTCCTTCTTTCATTGCTACTCACCTCTTTTGTTTCTACATACGGCAGTAATTTTAACATATGCAGTTTGCAATTGCAAGATATTTTTACTACGAAATGCATTTTTCTGATTAAGAACTTTACTATTGCAAAAATGTTGCATTCAAGTTATTGTAGAGAGTACAAATAAGTTTGCGAAAGGAGTCAATTATAGCATGAAAAAACGATATTTTTCTGCACCGGGACGCATTGAGATTGGCGGTAATCATACCGACCATCAGCATGGCCGTGTACTTGCTGCTGCTATTGATTTGGAGACAAGTTGTACTGCTGTCCCTAATGGTACAAATATAGTCAATATTACAAACAAGCAATACGGCTCTGTGAGCATTGATTTGAGTGACTTAAGCATAAGAGAAGAAGAAAAGGAAACCTCTGCTGCACTTGTACGTGGTGTTGCTGCATGGTTTGTAGAGTTTGGACACGATATTGGTGGTTTTGACGCAGAAGTGTCATCAACAATACCGGGAGGTTCAGGTCTTTCAAGCTCTGCTGCTTTCGAGGTGCTCATTGGTAATGTGTTTAAAGGTCTTTTTGGTGCAAATGTTACACCTCTGGAAATAGCAATTGCAGGACAATATGCTGAAAATGTGTATTTTGGTAAACCTTGCGGACTTATGGATCAGGCTGCTTCAAGCTTTGGTGGACTTAGCATGATTGATTTTGAAGATCCCCTTGATACCGTCGTAATGCCAATAAATGCTGATTTATCCGGCTATTCAATCTGTGTCGTCGCTACAGGTGATGATCATGCTGACCTCACTGCTGACTATGCAGCAATCCCTGAAGAAATGAGCTCTATCGCAAGCTATTTTGGCAAGAAATATTTGCGTGAAGTATCTTCTGAAGAATTTTATCGTGAAATTAGAAAAATGAAGCATTTGAGTAAACGTGCAATTTTGCGTGCGATTCACTTTTTTGCCGATCATGAACGCGTCCTAAAACAAGCTGACGCTCTGGAACATGGTGATATTAAAAGGTTCTTTGATCTTGTAAATGAGTCAGGTCAATCTTCCCTTGCTTATCTTCAAAACATTTTCACAACATCAAACCCGCATAATCAGGAGCTAACTCTTGCACTTGCTTTATCAGAACGAATCCTTAGAGATAGAGGTGCATGGCGTGTTCACGGTGGAGGTTTTGCAGGAACGATTCTCGCATTTGTGCCAAATTATTTAGTAAATGAATACAACTATCAAATGTCCGCAGTTTTTGGCGAGAACAGTTGCATTTTCCTTAATGTCAGAAAAGAAGGCGGAATGGAGCTGCCACGCAAACGTAAAATAATTAAAGTAAAGGTAGTGTCAAATGGCCTATAAAAAAGCTTGCAGCATTATGTGGGTCGTCGCAGAATGACGTTGGAAAACGAAGAAGGGATAATCATTTGAAAGAGTTTACAGTTGGCAAAAATGATGCAGGTCAGCGACTTGATAGGTTCACAGCAAAGGTGGTGCCTTTGTTGCCCACTTCCCTTGCACAGAAATATATAAGAATTAAGCGAATCAAAGTCAATGGCAAGGGAACAAAACGTGATTATAAACTGTTGCTAGATGATGTCATTCAAATGTACATTAATGACGAGTTCTTTGGAGTGGGCGACGAAGAAAATGCATATCTCAAAGTCGTGAACCCTTCCCTCGATATCATATACGAAGATGACAACATCATTCTCATAAATAAGCCCGCCGGAATACTCTGCCACAGTGATGGCAACTTTGGTCCTGCTTCAGTAATTACGAGAGTGCAAGCCTATCTATATCAAAGTGGAGAATGGCGTCCAAAAGATGAAAATTCATTCACTCCTGCACTTTGCAATCGTATTGATCGCAATACATCAGGACTTGTTATTGCGGCAAAAAATGCTGAGTCCCTTCGCATTATAAATGAGAAGATAAAACTTCATGAAATTGAAAAGTATTATCTGGCTGTGGTACACGGCACACCAAAGCCACCATCAAATCGACTTGAAGCGTATATCTTTAAAGACACAAAAAAGGGCCGTGTGTATATAACTCAAAACAGCCAACGTGGCTCTAAATCGGCAATAATGGAGTACTCTACCCTTGCTTCAACAGGTAAGCTTTCACTACTGGAGTGTAATCTAATTACAGGTCGTACACATCAGATACGTGCACAGTTGGCCAGTATTGATCATCCCATTCTTGGAGATGGAAAATACGGCAATGGTCAACTCAATAAACAGCATAATGAAACAAAGCAGGTACTCTGTTCATATAAGCTTAAATTCGCCTTCAAAGGTGATGCCGGCATACTAGAATATCTAAATAGACAAACATTTGAAATAAAAGACGTTCCCTTTAAGGAAAAATACTTCAGTTTCAAATAAAATACACTATAAAACCATTGACATTCTCTTCACAAAATTGTATATTGAATCTCACGCTTTAATTATAAAACGTGGTATTCGGGAGCAAAGGAGGAGGATAAGTGGCAAAAGAGTTGATTCGTCTATCGAGTTGTTCGATGGCGTTTGACGG
>Ga0123355_10002743_pt1 | contig 24958 bp, 24 predicted proteins | sample TergutEmb28metaG_3_FD_89872 | JGI IMG/M metagenome (GOLD analysis project Ga0123355, IMG submission 89872) | Embiratermes neotenicus P1 segment gut microbial communities from Petit-Saut dam, French Guiana - Emb289 P1 | ecosystem: Host-associated > Arthropoda: Insects > Digestive system > Gut ...
AGACCGTGGCTCCGTAGCGGGTTCCCTGGGCGGCTTCTTAAACCGTATATCCTCCCCTGCCGGAGCTTTGGGCGGGAATGCTCACGCACAGCGAGGGGAAGCCCCGCAATTGAATACTTTGCTTCGTTTGTATAGAATGAAAAGCGAGGTATTGATGAAGGCAACCGAACTTGAAAAAGCGTATGACCCAAAAACCTTTGAAAACCGGATATACACCCTCTGGAAAGAAGCCGGGGCGTTCAAGCCCAAGGCAGAGGGCGGCAAAGAGCCCTACGTAATAACCATTCCCCCGCCCAATGTTACCGGCATCCTTCACTTGGGCCACGGGCTTGTCGTTTCCATTATTGATATTGTTATCCGCTACCACCGCATGAGGGGGGTACCGGCCCTTTGGGTTCCCGGAACCGATCACGCCGGGATTGCCACCCAGCACGTTGTGGAAAAAATGCTTGCCTCCTGCGGCGTAAAGCGGCAGGATATGGGGCGGGAAGCGTTTGTCGAAGAAACATGGAAGGTAAAAGAAGCCCACCATGCGACCATTTCACAGCAAATGTCCCGCATGGGGGCCAGCGTGGACTGGGAACGAGAACGCTTTACCATGGACGAAGGTCTTTCCCGCGCCGTGCGGGAAGTTTTTGTTACCCTCTACGAGCGGGGGCTTTTATACAAGGGAAACTACCTTGTAAACTGGTGCTGTACCTGCGGCACTGCCCTTGCGGACGATGAAGTAGAACACGAAGATATTACCGGAAAGATATACTACCTGCGCTATCCCTTCGCCAGTGGCGACGGCTTTGTCGAAATCGCCACCACCCGGCCGGAAACCCTTCTTGGGGACACCGCCGTAGCCGTCCATCCGCAGGACGAGCGCTATACCGCCCGGCTGGGAACAACGCTCCGCCTGCCTCTTGCCGGACGGGAAATACCCCTTATCGCCGACAGCTATGTTGACCGGGCCTTTGGCACCGGGGCGCTGAAAATTACCCCGGCCCACGATCCCAACGACTGGGAAGTCGCCCGGCGGCACAACCTTGCGGCAATAAATATCCTTACGCCCGATGGCAGGCTTAACGAAGAAGTTCCCGAAGCGTACCGGGGCCGCACCGTAAAAGAAGCCCGAAAACTCGCGCTGGAAGACCTGAAAGCCGGCGGCTTTTACGTCCGGGAAGAAGACATTACCCACGCCGTGGGCCACTGCTACCGCTGCCACACCGTTATCGAGCCCTACCTTTCCGAGCAATGGTTTGTCCGCATGAAACCCATGGCGGAAAAAGCCCTTGCCTCGTGGCGGCGGGGGGAGATTATTTTTTACCCCAAAAAATGGGAAAGCACCTACGAGCATTGGCTTACAAACATCCGTGACTGGTGCGTCAGCCGCCAGCTTTGGTGGGGCCACCGCATCCCCGCGTGGTACTGCCAAGACTGCGGCAAAACCTCAGTCTCCCGCACAGACCTTTCCGCCTGCCTGCATTGCTCAGGCCAAAATATCGAGCAAGACCCGGACGTGCTTGACACGTGGTTTTCGAGCTGGCTGTGGCCCTTTAGCGTTATGGGCTGGGAGAATGACGCCTGCCGCACGCCGGATTTCAGCCGTTTTTACCCGACAACAGCGCTGGTAACCGCCTACGACATCATCTTTTTCTGGGTGGCCCGGATGATTATGGCGGGGCTGGAGTTTACCGGCAAGGCCCCCTTCCGTGACGTGTACATCCACCAGCTTATCCGGGACAAGCAGGGCCGCAAGATGAGTAAAACACTGGGCAACGGCATCGACCCTCTGGAAATCGTGGAGGAATTCGGCGCTGACGCCCTCAAGTTCACCTTGGCCTACCTTTGCGCCCAAGGGCAGGACATACTCATGGATAAAGAGTCCTTCAAACTGGGCTCTAAATTCGCCAACAAGGTCTGGAACGCCAGCCGCTACATATTGATGAACCTGGAAGGCCGCAATAGCGTTGAAAACCCCGGCCTTCTTCCGGCGGACAGGTGGATATACTCCCGGCTTAACACAACAGCCAAAGCGATGGAAGAGGCGTTCCTTTCGTACCGCTTTAACGAAGCCGCCCAGACAGCCTACGAATATTTCTGGAACGATTTTTGCGACTGGTATGTCGAGGCCACAAAGATTTCGATCAAGGACGGAAGCGGCGCTGAAAAAGACAGGGCCGCTACGGTGCTTCTGGACGTGCTGGCGCAATCCCTGCGGCTCCTTCACCCCCTGTTGCCCTTTGTTACCGAGGAAATATACGGCAAGCTCCCCAATGTCCCAAGCGGGGAGCTTCTTATCACTGCCGTGTACCCCGTTTTTACGCCCGAGCGGGACAATCCGCAGGCGGAAAAGCGCTTCGGCTTTTTGCAGGAACTGGTGCGCATGATCCGCACCCTGCGAAGCGAGTGTACCGTTCCCCCGGAAAAGAAAATCCGGGTATTGGCCCGTGTGGCGGACGAAGGGAACCTTGGCTTTCTCGCGGAAAACGCCCCCTTGGTAAAGCTCCTTGCGGGCGTGGGGGACATCGGCATACAGGGCGCGGATTCCAGCGGCGAAAAAAAGCCCGCCGGGTCTATAGGTCTTGCGGGCTCCGGCTTCGAGGCGTTTGTATACATCGCCGAAGCCGTGGACATGAACGCCTTGCGGCAAAAATTTGCGAAAGAGCGGGAACGGGATGTAAAATTCATACAGGGCCTTAGGGCAAAGCTTGGCAACGGGAAATTCCTTGAAAACGCCCCGCCGGAACTGGTTAAAGGGGAAAGGCGGAAGCTGGACGAAGCAGAGGCAAGAGCCTCCAAAATAGCGGCATGGCTAGAGGAAATGGAGCTGTAATAATGACCACTGACGAAATGCTTCGCCTCAAAAGCACCTTTGTGGCCCCTTATATGCAGCTTGCCACGAACCTAATCGGCAAAACACGTGAAGGCGGCGGCAATATGTTCCGTCACCAGCTTGATACGATGGCTACCCTTATTGACTACGGCTACATCGACTCGGTACTGCTAAAGGCGGCGGTCGTACACGACTTGCTCGAAGACGTACCCGATTTTAACCGCAACCTTCTTTTGTCAATTGATTATGAAAGCCCCGATGTCTACGACCTTGTGCTGGAAGTAACCCGCGCTCCCGATGAAGCCAAGCCGGTGTTCCTTACCCGAATCCTTGAAAGGGGTTCTTACCGGGCCAAGGTGCTTAAAGTGGCCGACCGGATTTCCAACATGATCGCCCTTGGCTTTGTGATACAAATCGAGTTCATTCACCGCTACATAGAAGAAACTGTCCGCTACATCTACCCCATTGCCGAAGAAGTGGACAAGTCGATGCTTTCCGAGCTTCGAAGTCTTGTCGAGTCCCGGCGGAAATACCTTTCCGCGATTGTTCCCGAAAGCGCGTCTACTGAGGTTGGGTAGGGCCGCCCGCAACAACGGACAGCCCCCGTCCTATTTCCTTACTGCGGCTATGGCCTGTTCAAGCGCCGTTTCCATCATTTCCATAGGCGGCTCCTTGATGTGGCCGAGTTTTTTCAGGTCTTCGGCAAGCAGGCGGGAGGCTTCGATGCCGGCCTTGGCGCGTTTGTACACCTCGTCCCACGAAAGGTTAATCCGGGCTACCCCTTCCTTTATGGCCTGTTGAGCAACGTCTGCAGCCTCTACCGCGAAAACCTCAGTTTCCTGCATGTTGACAACGATGTGGTCAGGGTCAATGCCCCGCTTCTGAGAAAACTCGGCGATGGAGTGAGCGCAGCGTATAGCCATGCCGTCCGTGATCTTCCGGGCCCGCACAAGAAGTGCCCCTTTCAGAATGCCGGGGAAGCAGACGGAGTTGTTTACCTGATTGGGGAAGTCCCCCCGTCCGGTTGCCACGATAAACGCGCCCTCTTCCTTGGCGGCATAGGGCCAGATCTCTGGAACCGGGTTGGCGCAGACAAAGACAATCGCCTTGTCCGCCATGGATTTGATCCACGAGCGTTTTACCGTATCCGGGCCGGGCGTGGAAAGGGCGATAAGCACATCAGCGCCCTTCATGGCTTCGTCCATGGAAAGAACCTTGCCGGGATTTGTCTTTTCGCAGATTTCCCATTTGCGGTAATTGCGCGGGTCGTTTTTTATGTCCTCCCGGCCAAGGTGAAGGCTCCCGGCAGAGTCAAAGACAATCATGTTCGCCGGGTTTCCGCCATCGGCAAGAATGAGCCGGGCGACCGTGGTATTGGAGGCTCCCGCGCCCAAAAGCACAATTTTCGCCCCGGACAATGGTTTGCCCGCCAGTTTCAGGGCGTTGATAAGGCCCGCCAAGGTGATGCAGGCCGTCCCTTGGGCGTCATCATGCCAGACCGGAATGTCGCAAGCCTCTCTAAGTTCGTCCAGTACCTTAAAACAGTTCGGCTGGCTTATGTCTTCCAGATTGACAGCCCCGAAGGAATGTTGGGCCATTTTGACAAACTCGATTATTTTATTGGGATCGTTTTTACCGTCCGGACCCTTTGAATCCACGCAAAGGGATACAGCGTCAACGCCCCCCAGATACTTCATGAGCATGGCCTTTCCTTCCATAACGCCAAGGCCGCCGGGGGGCGTACAGTCCCCGTCTCCAAGGACACGAGTGGAATCGGAAACCACCGCCACTAAGTTCCCCCGGTTGGAAAGGGCGAAGGAACTGTCCCCGTCCTCCCTGATACTGGTTGATATTTTGGAAACCCCCGGTGTATACCACACATTAAACCAGTTAAAGCCGTAGATACCGCTTTTCGGGACGGTCTGCATTTTGCCGCCATAAAAACGGTGGGCCTGTACAGACAAGTTCTTCAAAAACTGGGTTTTGGCTTGGGCCTTCTGTTCCTCAGAAAAATCAGAGGGAAACAGCTCGTTAAGGTTCTTCAAAGAAGGGTCAAGCTTCATGCGTGTACCTCGACACTACAACGATCCTACAGGCAAAAAGCGCCCCTGTCAAGCGAGCGAATTGCCTACCCTACGAACCATACTGTCCCAAGTAGAACTAAACTGGGTTGCGGAAGGGGGCCGAACTGCTTCCCAGCCGGCCCCTTGTGTTTACTTCTTTACCGGCGGTTTTTTTGGGGCCGGTTTCTTTGCCACGGGCTTTTTCTTCGCTACCGGTTTTTTCACCGCCGGTTTCTTGGCATTCGACACCGCCGATTTGGCAGCGGCTTTGGCCTCGGCAACAAGTTTTGTTTCGGCACTGGCTATCTGTTTATCCAGCGCGCTCCTTTTCACATACATTTTTTGCAGATCCGAAAGCATCTTTTCAAGTTTTTTCACTTTAACTCCTCCTGTACTACAGTATTACTCTGGTTATCGACAGAAAACCCTTTCGCCTAGATTGTATCCGAGAATTAACAGCAATTCAAGCAGGCGCAAGGTTTTCCCCCCCTCCGCGCATGAGCCACCATTTCCGCCAAAAGCCCCGGCAGGGGAGGATATACGGTTTAAGAATCCCGCCCAGGGAACCCGCTGTGGAGCCATGGTCTCCTACGCTAAAGAGCCTGGGCAAAATGGCTTCTTAAACCGTATATCCTCCCCTGCCGGGGCTTTTTGCGGAAACCTTGGCTCATGCGCGGCGGGGGGCATCAATGCCCGTGAAGGTAAAAGCCGAACACCGGCTGGGCAAGGATCATAAGACCTATCACTATAAGAAGAACGCCGCTGACACGCCGCACAAGGTGCAGATACGAATGAAAGCGGGACGTATGCTTCAGAAATGAGTCAAAAAACAGGGCCACAAGGACAAACGGGATAGCCAGCCCCGCGGAGTACATCGCCATGTAAAAAATAGCCGTTCCAATTTCGCCGCTTTGCCCCGCCATAAAAAGCACACCCGTAAGAACCGGCCCAATGCAGGGCGTCCAGCCTATGGCAAAGACAGAACCTGCGATAAACGCCGCGGCGATGCTTCCCAGACGGGGCAGGACGGGAAGCCTTTTCCGGTTGTCAAGCCGCTGAAAGAGCGGGCGCTTTTCGTGATTCAGGAAGGGGAGAAAGTTAAAAAGTATGTTAAAGCCCAGAATAATGACGATTATTCCCCCAACCCAGATAATGTACGTTGTTATCCCGCCCATAAAGTGAAAGGCCGTGGAAATTAGTATGCTAAAAGCGACAAGCACGATGCTAAAACCCAGCACAAAGCCCGCCGCCGCCCCAAGAAGGCGCGGCCTGCCCCTCGCGGACACCTCTCCGCCGGGGGAATCAAGGCCCACCCCGCCCAAAATGCCCAGATACGAAGGGATCAGAGGCAACACGCAGGGGGAAACAAACGAAAGCAGCCCGGCGGTAAAAGCAAGAAACGGTAAAATCTCATGATGCATGATCAACATAACCCCCAAACATAACTACCCCATTCTACCATTATCCGGCACAAAATGCAATTTTTTCACAATTTTTTTCTTTTTTTTGTTGATTTTTTTTCCGCCCCATGATAAAATGGCTTATTGTTGATTGTAAATGTCAGCAAAAACACTTTTCGGAGGTATTTTATTATGAGCAAGTATCAAGACCCCGCAGCGAAGGTAGCTTCCGCAGACGAAGCGTTGAAACTTCTTAAAGAAGGCAACGCGAGGTTTGTAGCCAACAACCTTGTACCCACTGACTACAAGACAGCTCTTGGCAAAACCGCGACTCAGCAAAGCCCCTTTGCTTCGATTTTGACCTGCGCCGACAGCCGCTGTTCCCCTGAGATCTATTTTGATCAGGGAATTGGCAACATCTTTGTGGTTAGAAATGCCGGTAATTTCGCTGACAGGGAAGCCATTGGCTCCTTCCAGTTTGCCGCGTATGTCCTTGGTTCCAAGGTCATCGTAGTCGTCGGCCACACCGGATGCGGAGCTGTCAAAAACGCCCATGCCGGCACTGACGTAAGCTCCCTTTCCGAGCTTCAGGGAGTTCTTAATGACCTCGCTCCTATCGTCAAAGGCGCTAGCGACTGGGAAAAAGACGGAGTTCCCATGAACGTCAAGGCTCAGGTCGAAGCGTTGAAGAACAACCCCGGCGTAAAAGCCGCTGGCGTTCCCGTTTACGGCGCGGAATATGACGTTGCTACCGGCGTTGTTAAGTGGATCTAAGAGTTTCGTAATTTTTGAAAAGACATTGACGTAAAAATTGAGGTTAAGTTGATTTCCGGGTCTGCGTTGTGCCGGCCCGGAAATCCGTAGTTTAGGGCCATTGCCTTCGGGCGGGGGCTCTTTGTGTTTTTACTGGACTTTTTGGAGAAGTCGCGTAACGGCCGTTGTATCGGTCGATCTTTTCAATGAAAACAGGAGATGGATATGTTAACAGCAGATAGTGCAGACCGGTCAAATACGCATAAAATTGCGTTTATTACCGGTGCGTCCATATTTGTTATGGGGTACTTAAACGGGATTGGCTTGGATACCTACGGTAAAGCCGTAATGATTTCGGCGCAGTCGGGAAACGTGGTGTGGATGGGGCTGAATGCCGCAGGGGGCTACTGGATAGACTTTTTGGAGAACATGGGCTTGTTCTTCGGCTTTATGGCCGGCGCGATTTTCGCGTTGTACACCCAAAGCATCTTCAAGCACAGGTCTAAGCAGTTTTTCTATAACTGGACAGCCTTTGTCATTCCAATAATACTGTACCCCTTAATCATGCAATACGTGATACCTCCGTTCATCGCTATATTCGTGCTGGGCTTTGTATCGGGTGCGGCTCTCGGCTTTTTCAGGAAGATGTACCACATGGAAATAAACAACGCAATGGCGACAGGCAGTGTGCGCTTCCTAGGGTTGCATTTTGCGGGCGCGTTCATGAAGAAAAACAAGAAAGAAGTCGCTACGTTCTGGGTGTTCTTTGCTTGTGTGTTCCTGTTCGCTGCGGGATCGTTCCTGTACGCAATGCTTGCCAGGGTGGACTATTCCATTCTTGGGCAAAACGGCATGATTCTCAGCCTTGGCGAAATTCAGGCCGGGCGCCTGTCCCTTGGGATTCTGGAAGGCCCCAGTGACTGGCGGCATTCCGTTGGTGTGGAACGTGTTATAGAAAGCAATATTGCCCGTGTTGTTGGGCTTATCGCTATTTGTATAATACCGTACTTCTTTTGCCCCAAGAACATCGTTGCCGAGCAAAAGTAAAAATGAGTGAAGAAACCCCAAGAAACCTGTAAAAGGCCGCCAAAAGGCACTGGTTTTTCGGGGTTTTCTGTAGTACAGTAAAGCCATACGGAGGAAAGTTATGGAAGCACAGGTCAGGTTTAAGAATAAAATCTCGGAACCTTTGTACAAGGCAACGGATTTTGGCATTAAAACCAGAAAAAAGAAAGACACAACCATATATAGCCTTGAATTTACCGTGTGTAAGTCTATGGGCGTGTCCAAAGTGTACAGTTTTGACAGCACCGACGAAAAAATGCTTAAAGCCCTGCTGGGAAAAATAGAAGAAAAGGGTGAATTTTTGTTCGACGAAGCGTGCAAAGCCTGCGACCAAACAGCCTTGGATTACGATTCGTACCTTGCGCTGTCGCAGTCCGGCGAACTTAAAGGCGAGCTAAAATTTGGCGACGGGGGTTACGTCATAACCGTATAAATAATGTAAGGTAATTTTTTTAGGAAGCTTGCCGTTTGAAAAAAGCGGTTAGCTTTAAGGATGTCAGGGGGCTGTTTTGTCCGGATTACCGGCGAAACAGCCCTGTGTCGTAATCGTGGATGATTTAAAAATGTTTGCAGGGGGTGGAGGATGGAGATATGTTTTTTCTGTACCTTTTGTTGTGGCTGATTTTTTCAATGCGGTTAAGCATAGGTATCGTGGCGGCGGGGATAGCTATATCCGCTGCCGTTTTTATGTTTGCCCGTGTCTACCTAAACTACAAAATCGCTGACGACTACAAGCTGATACGCAAGGGCTTTCTGGTCATTCAATATGTGTTCATACTCGTATGGGAGACAGCCAAGGGCGCTGTCGCCGTACTGCTGATCGCATACGGAAGGACAAAAAACGTAAGGCCCTGCATTAAGTATTTCAGCATCGGCCTGAAAACCGCTCCCGTGCTGGCCGTTTTGGCCAATTCAATTACCCTTATGCCCGGCAGTGTCGTCATCGCTCTGGAAGACGGCCAGTTTTGCATACATTGTCTGGATGATTCGCTGGTGGAGGGGATCGAGGATTCCGCCCCTGTCCGCCAGTTGCGAAAAATAGAAAGAAGTTGAGGTAAGGAAGCTGTTCCAAAATGCCAGATTTTGGAACAGGCTCTAAAATAATCCCTTTTTTTGAGGAGGCTTTTTATGGAAACCATAGATGCCGCGTACAATATGCTTTTGTGGGGCAGCGTCATTTTTTTGTCCCTGCTTCTCTGCGCCTGCCTTATCTTGGCTATCTTGGGGCCCCGATCCACGGACAGGATCGTTGCCATTAACCTTGTCTGCACCAAAACGATAATCATAATAGCTGTGCTTTCATACATGCGCGCGGACAGTAGCCTGCTTGATGTCGCCATTGTCTACTCAATGATTTCCTTTCTTGTAGTGGTCGTGCTGTCCAAATGCTATGTTTCGCTGCATCACACTAACCCCTTTAACCTGCCGGCGGCCCCTAGGCTTGACAATGCCTCAGGGCAAAGCCAAGAGGAGTACACAAAATGATCATTGTTGAATGGGCGCGATTCGCCCTTGCCGCCCTCTTATTGCTTGGGGGAATGATAGCATTGCTTGGAACGGTCGTGGGAATCTTCCGCTTTCATCATGTGCTGAACCGCATTCACTTTGCCGCCAAGTGCGACACTTTCGGCGTCTTGCTTGTCATGTCCTCCTTAATCGTCATGCTCGGCTGGAATATCGCCTCGTTAAAACTCCTGTTGATTCTCGTCTTCATCTGGATAACCAACCCCATATCCGGGCATCTGATTGCCAACATCGAAACCGGCACGAACTCCAACCTACAAAAAGAATGTGAGGTAATACGCGATGATGTTGTTTGAAATGATCCTGCTGGGCCTTTTGCTGGTTGCGGCAGTGGCGGTTTGTACCATGAGGCGCCTGGTCGCGTCGGTTATCGTGTACGCTTCCTACAGCATCGTCATGTCGATGGTGTGGATACTGCTCGCGGCTCCTGACCTGTCCATAACCGAGGCCGCGGTAAGCACGGGAATTACCGGCATCCTTCTTTTTATTGTCCTAAAGCGAATCAACGCCATACGAAGGGAACACAACGAACTGGAAGGGATAAAGCTTCCGCCGCCGCCAAAAACCGGCAGGGCAAGCCCGTTCCGCCATTTTTACAATGCCGTGTCCGTTACCGCCTGCCTTGGCTTTACCGGAGTGCTGCTTTACACCGCGTCCGCCCTTCCCCCGTTTGGCGACCCTTCCAACCCCACCAATAACGAAGTGCCGAGGAAATTTATCGAGGACGGCATTCAGGACACCGGCGCGATTAACGTTGTGGCAAGTATGCTTTTCGATTACCGCGCCTTCGACACCTTGGGAGAGGCCTGCGTGCTGATTGCGGCTGTCTGCGCTGTTTTGATACTGCTGCGCACAGACGGCGGCTTTGGCCTTCCGACCTTTCACGCCTTTGTGCGGGAAACGGAGGAGCCACGGCAGGACATAATACTTAAAAATATGTCCTTTTTGCTTGTGGGGATGATTTTGGTTTTTGGAAGCTACGTTGTCATGAACGGACACCTGACCCCCGGCGGCGGATTTTCCGGCGGGGCCATCCTTGGCGCATCCCTAATTCTGTTTGTCAGCACCTCTGGCACATCGCAGGCATACAAGTTCATGAACTACAAGGTGTGCAGCCGTGTCATGTCAATATCCCTGCTTTTCTATATTGCCGCAAAGGGATATTCGTTTTTCTTCGGCGCAAACCAAATGCAGACTAACATCCCGCTTGGCACACCCGGAGAACTGTTCAGCGCGGGGCTTATTATGCCGCTTAATATTGCCGTGGGGCTAATCGTTGCCTGCTCAATGTATTTGATTTATATCCTGTTCAGCAAGGGAGTCGTAAAATAATGGGCGAAAACTTCTTTACGAACTACTATCAGGCCGTGGCGATGATTCTGTACGGCATAGGCTTTACGAACCTGATAGTCAACAAGAACCTCGTTAAAAAGGTAATCGGGCTGAATATCGCCATTGCCGCGGCGTACCTGTTTCTTGGCACAAAAGGCTTTGTTACAGGCCGCGCCCCGCCAATCATTGCTGACGGCATTGCGGACGCAGCCATGTATGTCAACCCGATACCCGCCGGCATGATTCTTACCGGCATTGTTATCTCGTTCAGCGTAACGGCGTTTTCTCTCGCGCTTATCGTCAGCCTTTACCGGCGCTACCAGACGCTGTATCTGGACGAGATTATGCTAAAAGTCGCTCAGGAAGAAGGGGAGTAGTAATGCCGTTCATCCAGAACTTTCCATTTTTCAGCATTATTTTGTCAATCGCCTGCGCCGTTACGTGCGTTATTATCCAGCAGCGGGCGGCACGGATACTTACCTTTGCCTGCCTTGCGGTAATGACGGTGTTGTCGGCAGTGCTGTTGTCCTTTACGTTGCATACCGGCGAAAGCTTTACCTATATGCTGGGGTATTTTCCCGCTCCCTTTGGCAACGAACTCCGTGCCGGCGCTTTCGAGGCGTTTATGGCGCTGTTGTTCTGCACCGTTACACTGCTTTCTGTCGCCGGGGGCCTGCGGGATATTTTTCATGACGAGCCGGAAAAAAAGATCAACCTGTACTACTTCATGTTGAATATGCTGACCAGCGCGCTGCTCGCCGTAATTTACACAAACGATATTTTTACCGCCTATGTCTTTGTCGAAATCATCACAATCGCGGCCTGCTCCATAGTGTCCGCGAAACCCGGCGGGCGTACCCTGACGGCGACTCTGGCGTACCTTATCATGAGCCTTATCGGTTCCAGCCTGATGCTTCTTTCAATAGCGCTGATGTACGGCGTAACAGGACACCTGCTTTTTCCCGGACTTCAGGAGGGCGTGGCTGCGCTTGTCGCTACAGGCGAATATACCGTGCCGCTGTTTGTGCTTACCGGTATGCTGGCGACTGGCCTTGCGATAAAAAGCGCCCTGTTCCCGTTTCACGGCTGGCTGCCCGATGCCCACGGCAGCGCCACGACATCCGCCTCGGCAGTGTTGTCCGGCCTTATTATTAAATGCTATCCCATACTGCTTATCAGGTTGGTGTATGTCGTATTCGGCATGGAAACAATGAGGCTGTTGGGCATTTCGCATATTTTAATTCTTTTCGGCGTGGCGGGAATCATATACGGCTCATTAAAGGCCATCCGTCAGCAGAATATTAAACTTATGCTTGCCTACGGTTCCGTTTCAAACATCGGTTTCATCTTTATCGCCATTGGGCTTAACACAAACGCGGGGATGATTGCCGCAGGTTTTCATATCGCCGCCCACGCTGTTGTAAAGGCAATGCTGTTTACCGCCGCCGGGGGGCTTGCCGCCGTTTCGGGCCACCGGAAGGACTTTGATTCCCTGCGGGGCGCAGGCCGCCGTGATCTGTTTGCCGGGGCGGCGTTTATTCTTGGTTCGCTGTCCATGATTGGTATCCCGCTTTGCGCCGGGTTTATCTCCAAGATTGTTATCACATCCGCCGCTTTGGAGACGCCCTTTGCCATGCTGGTTACCCCTATCGTTATTGTTTTTAGCACGGTACTTAGCGGTATGTACTATATTCCGGCCCTTATCTGCATTTTTTCAAAGCCCCCAAGCGGCCTTTCCGCAGAGCCGGAACATGTGCCCTTGTACCAGTCGTTGTTGTACCGGATGGCGTTAGGTGTTTTTATCGCCATATCGCTGTTTCTGGGTCTTTTCCCCCGGCTAATCCTTGATGCTATCGAGCTGGGCTTGGCCGCAATTAAATAAATGAGAGAGGTAAGGCGATGAATCCTTCGTTGTTGCTTGTTGTTCCTGTTCTGTTGCCGGTTCTTTCCGGCTTGCTGGTTGGGTTCGCCCGCCCGCTGCGCACGGAAACGGCCCAGCGGGTATTTCTGATCGGAGTATTGGTCTTGAACGCCGCAGCTGGTTTGGCGGTGATTTTCCGGGGCGACATGAGTCTGGAAATATTCCGTCTGACCGAGGCCCTGCCGATCATGTTAAAGACCGACAGCCTTGCCCGGCTGTTTTGCGCCCTCGCGTCAGTGGTGTTTCTCCTTGTAGGCATCTACTGCCCTGTCTATATCCGGCACGAGGGCAGCGGCTCACGGTTTTATATGTTCTTTCTCTTTGTGCTGGGGGCGGTTATGGGCTTCGGGCTTTCGGGAAACTTCATAACGCTGTACCTTTTCTTTGAAATGGCGACCCTTCTTTCGATGCCGTTAGTGCTGCACTCCATGACAAAGGAAGCAATATCGGCGGCCTTCAAATACGTTTATTTTTCCATTGCGGGTGCTGCGCTGTCGTTAATCGGCATCTTTTTCATTTTTACATACGGGACAACACTGGAATTTACGCCGGGCGGTGTGCTGGATATGCAAAGGCTTGCCGGAAGCGAAGGGCAGATGCTCTTTGTAACACTGCTGGCGATTATCGGTTTCGGCGCGAAAGCGGGTATGTTTCCCCTTCATGCGTGGCTGCCCATCGCGCACCCCGTTGCCCCCGCGCCGGCAAGCGCCATTCTGTCCGGGCTTATCACCAAAGTCGGCATATTCGCCGTGATCCGTTTTGTGTATTACCTTGTCGGCCCGGAGTTTATCAGGGGCACATGGGTGCAGACCGCATGGATTTCGCTTGCGCTGTTTACGGGCATTATGGGTTCGCTGTTTGCCTTTAAGGAACAGGCGCTTAAACGGCGGCTTGCCTATTCAACCATTAGCCAGATCGGGTATATCATGTTTGGCCTTGCCATCCTTACGGCAAGCGGCCTTGTGGGGGCCCTGTTGCAGGTGGTGTTCCACAGCACTGCCAAAAACGCGGTCTTCCTTGTCGCGGGGGCGATTATCATTAACACGCACAGCACAAAAGTGGCGGATATGCGCGGCATTGGAAGGCAGATGCCCGGCTCGATATGGGGCTTCGCGCTTGCCTCGCTTTCTCTTGTCGGGATTCCCCCAATGGCGGGCTTTACCGGCAAGTGGTTTTTGGCGGTCGGTTCTCTTGGGGCGGATACCGGCTTTTTCACGTGGCTTGGGCCCGCCGTGCTTTTGTTCAGCGCGTTGCTTGCCGCCGGGTATTTAATGCCGATTGTTGTTAACGGCTTCTTTCCCGGCGCGGGGCACGATACTGCTGGCGGCAAATGCGAAGCGCATATTTCTATGCTGTTGCCCATTTTGCTGTTTTCCGCCGCAGCCCTTATTCTTGGTATCTTCCCCAGCGGCCTGATTTCGTTTTTTGAACAAATCGCCAGCGTACTTTTGTAGAGGCAGGAGACAATTGTGACAGGAACAGTTTTGGTTTTAACCGTTATATTTTTCCCGATGCTGGCAGGGCTTGCGGCATACATGGCGGGCAGAAAAAGCGATCTTGCCAGAGACGCGGTTGCGATTAGCGCGGTCGCCCTCGTTTCCGCCGCCGCCCTTGTGTTGGCACTGCATTACCGGGGGCTGGAACTGCGCCTTGTGGACTTTGGAGCGTTCGCGCTGCACTTCCGCACCGATGGTTTCCGTGTACTGTATGCCTGCGTTGCCGCTTTTCTGTGGCTGGCGACAAGCGTTTTTTCGGCGGAGTATTTTTCGCACTCCAAAAGAACCAGCCGTTACTGGCTTTTTAACCTGATTACCTTTGGGGCCGTGATGGGGATATTTTTCTCCGCCGATTTCCGCACGGCATTTCTGTTTTTCGAGATTATGGCCCTTACTTCCTACGCCCTTGTAGCGCACGACGAAAGCCCTTCCTCCCTTCGCGCCGCGGAAACATACCTTACGGTTTCCCTTCTCTGCGGCCTTGTACAGCTTATGGGTATGTGGATACTGCAAATGCGTGTTGGCACGCTGGAGTTCGCCCGGCTCTACGAAATGAGCATGGCGATGCCGGACAAATCGCTGTTTTACCTGCCGGGGGCGCTATTGATCGTTGGCTTTGGCGCGAAGGCTGGTATGTATCCCCTGCATATCTGGCTGCCCAAGGCGCACCCGGTGGCCCCCGCCCCGGCAAGCGCGCTGCTTTCCGGTATTCTTACCAAGACTGGTGTTTTTGGCGTGGCGGTTGTCAGCGTGAACATATTTATGGGCGATCAGGGATGGGGCGTTGCGTTGCTTGTTCCCGCCGTTATTACAATGGTGCTAGGCGCTGTACTCGGTATCTTCTCTAACGATCTGAAAAGAACCCTTGCCTGCTCGTCCGTATCGCAGATTGGGTTTATCCTTACGGGCGTGGCGATGCAGGTTTTGCTTGGGTACTACAATACCGTTGCCGTTCACGGCACGCTGTTGCACATGTTGAATCACTCACTGTTTAAGCTGTTACTGTTCGTGGCGGCGGGCGTGGTGTACATAAACCGGCACGAGCTTGGGCTTAACAAGATTCGCGGCTTTGGGCGGGGTAAGCCGCTGTTTTTGGCGGTGTTCCTCATGGCCGCCCTTGGCATCACAGGCGTACCGTTGTGGAGCGGCTATGTCAGCAAAACCCTGCTGAAATCGAGCATTTCCCAAGGCTACTACCTTTTTCAGGGCCTCCCGCTTGAATATCTTTTGCGTTTTTCGTACTGGGCGCTGGTGGTTACTGGCGGGCTAACCTTTGCGTATATGACAAAACTGTTTGTAACGCTGTTTGTGGAACGGGGTGAGTCTACAGGTGAGTCTGCAAAAGAAGAAAAGCGCTACATCAGCCGCCCGTCCGCCCTTGTGCTTGTAGTTTCTGCGGCGCTTGTGCCGCTATTGGGGAGTTTTACGTGGATTATGGACGAGCTTGCCGGCTTTGGGGCGGCCTTCTTCCACGCCCCTGCTTCCGCCTACGCCATGTCCTACTTTACGCAAACCTATGTACGGGGCGCGATGATTTCCATTGCGATAGGAGCAGGCGTTTACCTGTTGGTAGTGCGAGGTCTTTTGATGCGGCGGGGAGCCCACGTTGATGCCCTGCCGGTATGGTTAGACCTTGAAAACTTGGTGTTCCGCCCGTGCTTGGCGTTTCTGGTGCAGAAGCCTGTTCTTATTTTGCAGTTTGCCGCCTCCCTGCCCGCCACGCTGGTGCGGCTGGCGCTAAACCTTACCGTGGGCGGCTTGCGGGGAATCCCCGGCGCTCTGAACAAGTCGCTGGGCCGAAGATCGCGCCAGCTTCTATGGCTGTTTGTCATGATCCGCCGGGATTTCCGCCGCCGTCAGCGGCTGCTACAAAGGAAGTCGGTTATGGCCGGGAACTTTAACATGGATCTCCTCTTTGTTGGCGCGGGTATCTGCGTGGCGCTTGTCTACGTGTTTGTTCAGGCGTTTGGGTAAGTCCCCCCCGCCGGAGCTTTTGGCGGGAATGCTTAGCTCACGTGCGGCGGGGGCATTGCTGGGGGCCGTGATGCCACGGAAATCAATTTTCATCAGCAATCAAAACCGGGATGATTTTTTCACAATCCAGAAGGCAGCTAAACATAATTTTAGACAAGGGCAATTTAGAGCCGGATTTCGATTTGTATGTTTTAACGCAATTTAACGCTATTTTGCGTACGGCATTCAAAACCTGCTGAACGGTTTCATCCTCTATATGGCAGAAATCTTCTCCAAAGTGGACATCTAACAGCCAGTGCATTGATTCTATCGACCATTCCAGCCGGGCATGCCTGAGCAGTTCCTCAGCCGTAAGTTTCCGGCTGGAAATGTAATAATGCCATTCATCCGTTGTTTTGCCCCTGTAGGTCAACGGCCTGTTTATGGCTGCTATGCTCGAAAGGTTTTTCCATTCGTTTTTGCCGGAAAACCAGTCAATATCATGGGTGATGCGGCGGTTTCTTTCTGACAATGCGCGGACTAAAGTCTGAATGCGTCTGCCACAATAACGCAGCCTTCCGCCTCAATCATGCCTATCAGCTCACGGACAGCCGGTATTTCATTGCTTTCACCATCCACTTTATGGCCCGCTATCGTTATACCCAGTTCCGCAAGGTGGGCGCTGACTATATGCAGCGGGCTTGAGTATTTCCCCATCTTTCCGGTAGAACGTATCGTTTTGCCGTCAATTGCTACTGTTTTTCCTTCCATTCCAACAGGCAACAGCGATTGCGACCATTTCATCAGGCACTGGTTTAATGATTTTGGCTCTATAAGCTTGAGCAAACACAGCATCCAATAATAGCACGGTATTCTTTCTATGCCGAAATGCCTGTCGAAAGCCCCTGACTTTCTCATTTTCCGACCATTGATTTGACAGACATTTCTTAAACCGCACAATGTTTCAATTATCACGACTGTCAGCGCCTCCCCTACGCTACAAAAGTAGCCGTTGTGTTCTTTGACGGTTTCTACCTCTGCAAAATAATCCTGTATCCCTGATTTTTCCCTTCCCATCCTTTATTCTTATCATTTCTTCGCTCTTTTGAAAATTGATTTTCGTGGGGGCGTATTGACTGACCACCTGATTTTCGCCATGCTTATCAAAGACATAACAGGACAAACACTAGAGGTACAAATATGCCCGAAACAAGCGAAAAGCTCGCCGTGATCCGCCACTCCGTAAGCCACGTAATGGCCCAAGCCGTAACCCGCCTTTTTCCGGGAACGAAAGTCGCCATAGGCCCGTCTATCGAAAACGGCTTTTACTATGATTTTCAGTTTCCCGCCGGGAAAGACGGCAAGCCTCAATTCAGCGAAGGGGATCTTCCGGCGATTGAGGCGGAGATGAAGAAAATTATCGACAGCCGGCAGGAATTCGCGCGGGTAGAAATGGGCCGTGAAGAAGCCCTTGCCCGCTTTGCCGGTGAACCCTTCAAACAGGAACTTATCAGTGAGTTGCCGCTCGGCGAACAGGCAGAGCAGACACCGATCAGCATTTACGAAAACCGTAACGCTGACGGCGCGGCCCAGTGGGAGGATCTTTGCCGGGGGCCTCATGTACAGAACACTAGGGAGCTTCACTCCGGGGCGTTTAAGCTCATGAACATCGCCGGGGCGTACTGGCGGGGGGACGAGAACCGGCCCATGCTCACTCGCATTTACGGAACCGCTTGGGAAAACCCGAAAGACCTGAAAGCTTACCTTGCCTTTCTGGAGGAGGTCGAGAAGCGGGATCACCGCCGCATTGGCAAAGAGCTTGACCTGTACTCCACGCACGAACAGGCCGGGGCGGGGCTCGTGTACTGGCATCCCAAGGGCGGGCGCATGAGGGTCGCCGTGGAGGATTTCTGGCGGCAGGCGCACTACCGCAACGGCTACGAGATTCTCTACACGCCCCATATTGGCAAGTCTTGGCTTTGGGAAACATCGGGACACTTGGGCTTTTACAAAGAAGGCATGTACAGCCCCATGGAAATCGACAAGCAGGATTATTTTATAAAACCCATGAACTGCCCGTTTCATATCATGATATACAACAATTCGGGCCACTCGTACCGCGACCTTCCCCTGCGCTGGGCGGAGCTTGGAACCGTGTACCGCTACGAGCGCTCCGGAGTTCTGCACGGCCTTTTAAGGGTGCGGGGCTTTACTCAGGATGATGCGCACATTATCTGCACCCCTGAGCAAATGGAAAGCGAGATTCTGGAAGTGCTGCGCTTTGGCCTTTGGATGTGGAATGTTTTTGGCTTTAAGGACATCAAAGCTTACCTTGCCACCAAGCCCGCCGAGTCCGTTGGCGAACAGAGCCGCTGGGACGCCGCTCTGGAAAGCCTGCGCAAAGCCGTGGAAGCCGAGGGGCTGGCTTACGAAATTGACGAAGGGGGCGGGGCGTTCTACGGCCCCAAGATCGACCTTAAAATCAAGGATGCTCTGGGCCGGGAATGGCAGATGTCAACCATCCAGTTCGATTTTAACGAGCCGGAACGCTTTGATATGACCTTTGTGGACTCGGATGGAAAACACAAAAGGCCCTACATGATACACCGGACTCTTCTGGGCAGTATGGAGCGTTTTTTCGGGGTGCTTATTGAGCATTTCGGCGGGGCCTTCCCGGTGTGGCTTGCGCCGGAACAGGCGGCGGTAATTCCCGTATCGGAAATCTTTAACGACTATGCGCAAAAGACCGCCGCTGAGCTTAAAGAGCGGGGCCTTAGGGTCTCTGTGGAACTGGACGATGGCCGCCTGAACGCCAAAGTCCGGGACTGCCAGAACCGGAAAATCCCCTATATGCTGGTTGTGGGCGAGCGTGAAGCCAACGAAGGAACCGTGTCCATCCGCCTTAGGGATGGCAGGCAAATGCCCGCGATGAAGGCCGCCGAATTCGCCGGGTATGCGGCAAAGAAGGCTGAGTCCAGAGATTTGGAACTTTAAAACCGGGAGGATGATATGAGCAGAGCCGAAACTGCCGTAAAATATTTTGACGTTTACAACTGCGCCCAGTCAACGCTGGCCGCATATGCCGATGACTACGGCCTTGAAAAAGACAAGGCGCTTCAAGCGGCGGTTGGTTTTGGCGGGGGCATAGGCCGCCTGCAGGATGTTTGCGGGGCTGTCAGCGCCGCTGTCATAGTGCTGGGCCTTGCAAGCGGGTTTAAGGAAGATGATGGGCGGCCCAAGATCAACGCGGTTTACGACACCGTGCGCCGTTTCGTTGCCGAATTCACACGGGAGAAGGGAACGATAAAATGCAGCGATCTCTTGAACTGCGACCTTTCCAGCGAAGAAGGCCAGAAGTACTTCAAAGAGCATAACCTGAAAGAACAGTGCCGGAGCTATGTCCGGCTTTGCTGCGAGCTTTTGGATGCGTATATTGCGGAGGGGGATGAGCCTTCTAAGGGGTAAAGGAGCTACTGTAAAGTATGGGAACTTCAAAAACAATCGGATTCGGTATTATTGGCTTGGGGATGATCGCCGAGTTTCACGTAAAAGCGATCAAGGAACTGGACGGCTGCCGCTTTGCCGGGGGCTACAATCCCCGCCCCGGACGGGCGGCGGAGTTTTGCGCGAAGCATGGCGGCACTGGCTACGATGACTTGAACGCTTTTATGGCGAACAAAGACATCGACATCGTTACCATCGCTACCCCCTCTGCTCTGCATCTGGACGGGGCTGTAGCGGCGGCGAAAGCTGGCAAGCACGTCATTATCGAAAAACCTCTGGAAATCACTGCCGCCCGCTGCGACATCATCATCAATGAAGCAAGAGCCAACAATGTGAAGCTTGGGGCAATATTCCAGTCACGCTTTCATGCCGCAGCGGGAATTGTAAAAAAGGCTATCGAGGAAGGCCGCCTAGGTAAAATCGCCACGGCTGACGCTCAGATCAAATGGTACCGCACGCAGGAATACTACGACAAAAGAAAGGCGCGGGGAACTTTGCAGCAGGACGGCGGCGGCGCATTGATGAACCAAGGCATACACGCCATTGATCTACTCCAGTGGCTTATGGGGGACGTAACCGAAGTCTTCGCCTATGCCGCCACCATCGGGCACGAAGGAATTGATGTGGAAGATACCGCTTCGGCAGTGCTGAAATTCGCAAATGGCGCTGTCGGCGTTATTCAGGGGACTACCAGCGCTTATCCGGGGTTTCTAAAAAAGGTTGAAATATGCGGCTCCAAAGGCTGCGTAACAATGGAAGAAGAAAACATTATCACATGGAAATTTACCGAAGAGCTGCCCGAAGATGAGGAAATCAGGAAAAAATACGGTAGTGCCACAGCAACCGGGGGCGGAGCCTCTGACCCAACAGCCATCGGACACCACGGGCACAAAATGCTTTTTGAGTCTTTCGTGGAATCGGTGCGTGAAGATAAACCGGTGGTTCTTGACGGGGTTGAAGGAAAAAAATCCGTGGAGATTATCGAGGCTGCGTACCGGAGCGCCAAGAGCCGGACTCCGGTAACATTGCCTCTTTGAGACAGCGGTGCGCGAAGCTTACGGCCGGCAACACACCGTTTTTATTACGCAAGCTGCTCGTCGGGAATCAATTTTAATAGATTGATTTCGTTAAACGAGCCTAACCTCATTCTCGCAAAAATGCCACCGGCGCCGCTTGAAACGAATACTTGCGTATTTTCATGCTGATATAAACCGCCGTAAAATGGGAATATTAATTTTGCAAAAATTGAAAATGGGAATATTTGCCCTTTGTGCGTATGCCCCGACACCATCAAATCAACTCCTGCGGCGGCAGCATACTTTACCCCTGATGGGCTGTGGCTTATCAATACAACTGGAATATCTTTCTTCAACTTTATTTCGGATAAAACTGATTTTACGGTATTTTTATTTTCTGATGGGTGCATATCGTATGTTTCATTATCTGCTTTCAAATAATCAAGCCCGATTAACTGTATGCCGTGTGTTTTGGCTACTTCATTACGCAATACCCGAATATTTTGTTCATCCATTTTCTTTAACACATTTTCAATGCCTGTATAGTTATCATGGTTGCCCTCAACGAAAAATGCTGGCGCGTTAAAATTGGCAAGTGAATTTAATACACCTTGCTCCAATGCTGCTTTTGTTTCCGTTAAATCCCCTGTAATAACAACAAAATCGGGGTTTTTACTGTTTGTAGCGTCAACTATTTTAGATAAATATTTCTTGCCATATAAAAGCCCGATATGCGCATCGGAAATTTGCATTACTGATAATTCGTTTTTCAAATTGGGGATTTTGATTTTTGTTTCGCGCACAATGAACATATTACCTAACACAACCCCGGTAAGAGTTATAGCAAAGGCAACAACTAACGCCGCCACGCCGCTTAACAACAAGGGAATATCCCATAGTAACAAGGCAATATGCGCTATTCCTAACGTAATACCTAAATAAGCCAAGAACATTAGCGTATACCCGCCGAGCAAATTCATTGTTCTTACAAACCAGTTAGGGAATTTCATCGTTACTATAAACAACGCAAAAGTTCCAATAACAACAGCGGCTACAATAGTTTGATATATCCAAAATGAAACTGTATCAAAGTGAATATGTAACCGAAACGCCGTGTACCATATCGCCAAGACGAAAATGCCAAGCATTATTAAAGGCATTGCTATATTTAATGCTCTCCGCATTGTACATCCTCCATTGAATGACGTTTAATAGTACATAATAACACTAATTATGTGGCGTTCCTTTGTCAAGAGTTTTTCCGGCATATGTCAACAGAGTTTTTCCGGCATAAAAAAGGGCGTAATCATTAGACCGTACCACCACACGCCTTAATTTTCCCCAAGGTTTCGCAGGTACAACAACAGCGGAAGATGGTCGCTTAGGCCCCTTCCGGTGCGGGGATTGTAACTGTTGGGAGTTCCGTCTGCCCCAACAAACGGCGCGTGATTCAGCACACTGGAACCGGCATAGTTCCAGCCAGTCCCGTCAAAGAACCTTTCGCAAAGAAGAAAGTGATCGATAGTTTGCCACCTGTCCCTAAAGTAGAATGTGCCTCCGGTTTTTTCCGTTTTCCAAGGCGAGTAGAGTGCGTGGACATTGCCGGGAAAAAAGATCGCCCTCGGCGGTTTTTCCGCCGAAAGGACAAGGAAGTCCGGCGGGCTTCCCGGCCTGCGTTGCGCCGCCAGCAATGCCGCCCCCGGATCATCGGGAAGCAGTGCCGTAAGAAGCTGCCCTAAGTGGCGGTAAAATTCGTCATGGTTTTCGTTCAAATCCCCCATGACAATAACCGGCGTTTCAGGCTCTGCCGCTTTCAGTTCCCCGATCCGCCTTTGCGCGACTCTGGCAGATGCCCTCCGTTGCGGTGTGGTGGCGACATCGCCGCCCCGCTTCGACTTCCAGTGGCTAAGCAGAAGGACTACCGGCCTTCCGGCGGGCTTTACCCGTACCTCCAGCAAGGGTCTTGGGGCGGTTACCCCTTCAACCGTGATTGAATGAGCCCTGACATCAACTATGGGAAGGCGGCTTAAAAACCCAACGCCTATGGGCGCGCCGGGGATGCTCGCAAAGGCGGCCCACAAGTAGCCGTGCCGCGAAAGCTCCCCTCTGGCAAAATCTTCAAGAATCCCAAGGTTTTCAATTTCCATAAACCCGATAATATCCGGCATTGGTCGGGCCCTTCGCCGTAAGCCATTTGAGCCAAAGCTCTCCTCCGGGGCCATTTGCAGTATTGCCCGTGACAGGGAGACTATTCTGGCCCGGTATTTTTCCTCCGTCCAGCCCGCCGCCTCGCGGAACTGGCTAAATTCCCTGCCCGTTTCATGCCCGTCAAAAAGGGTCTGCACATTCCACTGCGCCACGATAAAGACATCCGGCCCGGTTTCGTCCGGCCCGCAGCCCGCAAGCACAAGCGGCATCAGGAAAAAGGGCACGATTGAAAGTAAACGCTTCATGCCATAATACTGCGCCGGAATGTACGGCGCTTTGGGGTTTTTTCAACAAGAAGCTTGACAAGGGTAAAAATGAACTGCCAAAATGTACAAATCACTACAAGCAACTATGTTATTGTAGTGAAACAAACAGCACCCTAAGGAGAGAAAGTATGGAATATGTAAATTTGCCCTGTACCAGCGTAAAGGTTTCCCGTATGTGTCTGGGAACCATGATGTTTGGTGGCCAGACCAACGAGGCCGATTCCCTTGCCATTATTGATTACGCCTATGACCACGGCATCAACTTTTTTGATACCGCATCCTCGTATGAAAAAGGGGAGGGCGAAAGGATTCTGGGCAAGGGGCTTAAAGGACGGCGGGAACACGTTATTGTTGCCACAAAAATCGCCCATGCGGTCGGCGACGGGCTTAACGCGAGCGGGCTTAGCCGCAGGCATATCATCGCCACCACCGACAAGAGCCTTCAAAACCTTGCCACCGATTATATTGACATGGTGTACCTGCACCAGCCGGACAACGAGACCGAAATCGAAGAAACCCTTGATACCTTTACCACGCTGATACGGGCGGGGAAAATACGCTATTTGGGAGTCAGTAATTTTGCCGCTTGGCAAATAGCCAGCCTTCTGGCCATTTGTGATAAACGGGGATACGTGCGGCCCATCATCTCTCAAAGCCCATACAGCCTTCTGTTCAGGGACGTGGAGCGGGAACTATTGCCCTGCCTTAAAGCCCACAAAATGGGTATGGCGGTGTACAACCCCATTGCCGCAGGCCTGCTTTCGGGAAAGTACAAAACCAAAGAAATTCTGGAAAACACCCGCTTTGCCAACAAAAAACTCTATTTTGACCGCTACTGGAACGATAAAAACTTCGCCGGAGTAGAAAGGCTTTCGGCAATAGCGGACAAATACGGCATTCCCCTTCTGGAACTTGCCCTGCGGTGGTGTATCCATCAAAACGGGGTTTCGCTGGTAATCAGCGGAGTCAGCAAAATGGATCAGTTCAGGCAGAACATTCCAATTTTTGAAAAACCTGCGCTTGGCGATGAAATCCTTGCCGAATGCAACCAAGTCTGGGACGAAATGGAGAATAAGACCTTCTTTTACAACCGGTAGCGGCCTAGAGCCGAAAAAAAAGCTTGACAGCCTTCGGATGTTGTGAGACCATATTGTAGTAATTCATGCAAAAAACTATAATTTTGTAGTGAATTATTCATAAACTCAGGAGGCTGCAAATGAAAAGAGTAATGGTAATCTTGGCTTGCGTGCTTTTGATTGCGGGCATGACTGTGGCTTTTGCCGGCGGGGCAGGAGACAGGGGCGGCGATATCAGGGTGATAATCCCCTCTGCGGCGGGCGGAGGAAACGATTTGACGGTGCGGGCGCTGATTCCCGGTATGGAAAGGGCGCTGGGCGTGTCGGTAATCCCGATAAACCAGACGGCAGGGGCAGGAGCGGTCGCGTTCCACGAGGCTGCCACGGCAAGGCCGGACGGCACTACCCTGTACTTCCACTCAAAGTCCGTCCTGCTCTTGCAGTACAACGCCGGAATGGAAAACCTGCGGATAGAAAGGCTCGCGCCCGTAGCGCAGGTTGCCGAAGATGTTTCCATTTTCAGCGTGCGCGCCGATTCGCCGCATAGGACAATCAATGAC
>Ga0123355_10002744_pt1 | contig 24954 bp, 21 predicted proteins | sample TergutEmb28metaG_3_FD_89872 | JGI IMG/M metagenome (GOLD analysis project Ga0123355, IMG submission 89872) | Embiratermes neotenicus P1 segment gut microbial communities from Petit-Saut dam, French Guiana - Emb289 P1 | ecosystem: Host-associated > Arthropoda: Insects > Digestive system > Gut ...
ATCGTACCCGCCACTTAACGCCTTTGGCGTTTGAAGTGGGGGTCTTGACGAAGTCAAGATGTGGGTTAAGACCCCCGCCTCTCTAGGCGGAATGCCTTTCAGTAGGAGTACAATCTCCTTCTGTAAACTTGATGTTTTCGACTTGTAGAAGTCGAAAACGGATTTGAACAGAAATGACAATGACACAGTTACATGTCCAATGGGAGCAACTCTGAATAAAACTAAGACAAAAGGTGTAAATACAGTATATGCAAGCAAAGATGCATGCCGCCAATGCAAACATCGTTGCACATCATCAACGAGCCATAAAACAGTAAGTTTTGGACCGAATGCGACCCACGTAGCAGTAAGAATGTATGGTAGCCTGCATTACACAGTTAATGAGTTGCCTAAAGGCTTTGTTTTCCACAATGCATTTTATCGAAAAGATTGGGATAAGAAAAAAGTAGTTATTCGCATTCGTGAGGACAGGGCAAAACAGCGTGAGCGAATGTGTACAGTAGAGCACCCATTCGGCACAATCAAGTGGTATCACGGTGCACACTACCTTCTGTGTCGAGGCAAAGAAAAAGCCATAGGCGAGATTGGGTTATCATTTCTTGCATACAATCTCCGGCGAGCAATAACTCTCGTCGGAGTTCCCAAGCTCATAGCAACGGCGAGAGGGTAAGAATATGTGGGAATATTCACGTTTATTTTTCAAATCTGCGATTAATCGAAAAAATGACCAACTTACAGCCGAAAACGAACCCCAAAAATGCCAAAAACCCCTGCATTTGCAAGAGTTTTCGGACAGATTGTGGCGGAGATGGAGAGATTCGAACTCTCGCACGCTTTAACACGCCTACTCCCTTAGCAGGGGAGCCCCTTATAGCCACTTGGGTACATCTCCATATTACTGCCGCAACGGTTTTGCGGCTTTTTCAGTTTTGTGTTTTTGCAGTTCGTCAACAATAGCATTGGTGTTTGCCATTTTTCGCCTCTGTCGTGCGAACATTAGTGTAGCATATCCGCGCAATAATGTCTATATTTTTTTTACATTGAGCATCTCTAAAAATATGTCTAATTATCTAAGGAAATATTATCAATTCCGTTGACTTCAAATTCAGCGATATACTCGTCAATGCGGTTTGTCAGTTCATTGTAGTTTTCAGAGCTTATCGGCTCAAAATCCATATCGCGGCGAGCGAGCTCTTCTGCCAATATCTCAAAGAACATGGAGTCCTCATAGTCCGCAATCGCCTCATGGATTCCGCCTTGCTCAAAGTCTGTAGATGGTCGAGGCTCGCCGTCAATGACTTCAGTTAAAGTATTCATTCCATGCTCCGGACAAAGAGAAAACAAAAGACTTTCCACTTTATCATAATCAGAAAATCGGTCAGATCCGCGCGTTGAATTTAACACCCAGTTTCCAACATAAGCCATGTCAAGAAGACGTCTGAACTCAATCTCAGTCAATTCAATTTTCATAGCCGTACCCTCCATGGAAGAAAGACTTCTGATACGTATATTATACCAGAAATCTTTCAAAAATTCCATATCAATATTTCATATTATGACCCGTATCGCAACGCGTAATCTAGTCCACTCTATCAAAACTCACTATGATCTCTTCACCATCTTCACCTTCAGCGAAGAACCTTACAGTTTGCCCATCATTTACAATCCTGTACTCCCATGTCGCTTCTTCAAACGGACCGGATAAGTAAGTTAAAAATCCATTTTCAGTAATCCAGTCAAATGCATGGGAGAATATTACTGTACCGTCCTCATCTAGTGAGTCAACCTGTCCGGTACCGTCTGCGAAGTAGTGGATGACCATACAGCCACAAGACCAGCTGCCGACCAATTCTGACTGTGCCACCGGTTGAGGCTCACCATCAGCACTGTCACCACCATGGTAGAATCGGTCATAAACATCACCTTCACCAACTGCCACAACAAAGAAAGTAAACATTCCCTCAACCATTTTCGCTATGGATACGCTGTAGTTCTGAGTCGGATGGAAATAGTATGTCCATGATTCATCATCATCAAATGTTACAACATTTTGGAAGTTGAACCCGCTTGCGGCCAACGCCAACCCAAAGGCTTCAAGTTCCGTAGCAGCATGTTGTGTTGACACCTCATATGCATACAGGTAAATATAGTAATCATGCATGGCCGTTCCACGAACAAAGCCTAAGTCAGCAGGTGTACCGCTGAAGAAGAACGTTCCATGTTGTGAGACAGACATGAAGTCAGGTATAAATGGGAATCGAACATAATAGTATACATCGCCCGGTGTATGTTGCGGAGGTGCAGGTAGCTCCCCTACTCCAGTTCCCACCGGGAATGATCGCACTACTGCGTCTGTTGCCGGCAATTGTACTCGATTAACCGGTACTGCCATCTGCACACTGGCTCTCACCATGTGTGTTGCAGCATTTACACCAATAACCTCTCCCCTATCATTAACAAGTGGACCTCCACTATTTCCCTGGTATATAGCTGCAGTGCTTTGAAACATACCTGATATTGTGTATATACCAAATGATACAGGGTCATAAGCAATTCTTGATATCGTACCTGGAGTAAATGTTATTGGTTCCCACTCCGGACCACCAATTGCAAAAACAGATTCTCCAACTCTTGTGGCATCAGAATCACCCAGTGTCGCATAGTCAAATTGAAAACGACCTCCATCGACATGTATTACTGCCAAATCATTTCCAATATCGTACGAATAATATCCTGTTATTGGGAACTCCGTACCGTCATACAGTATGGCATAAGCACTTAGAGCCCCGTACATTACATGGTGGTTGGTTACAGCAACACCACTTGAGCAAACTATAAAGCCACTACCGGTTGCAATAAAGCCATTCCCAAGATCTGTTCTGATTATAATAACCGCATCTCTGTTTTTCTCAAATATCTGTGCTCCTGAAAGCACCTCATAACCATCACGAGTTGCTCCTGCTTCCTCATAGGCCATTAGTTTCGCTTCCTCTGCATCTGCAGGAGCGTCCATGTTACTTAAAATGGCTATAACCGAGACAATACCGGCAATAACAACCACCCCTATGATCGATGCCACGATTAAAAGCAGTCTGTTTGATCCGTTCGCATTACCGCTCTGTTTCTTCGAGGTTTTTTGAGCATCCGGTGCCGGTGGCGGCGGTGGCGGCGGTGTATGTGACCTATATGATGGTTGAGTCGGCATCGTTGACGCAGACGGAGGTGCATATTGTGCAGTAGGCGGCGGTGTATGTGCCACCGTCGGTGTCGATGTTGGCGGCACTGGTGTCGGTGCATGTGTCGTCGTCGGTGGCGGTGGCGGTGCATGTGTCGTCGTCGGTGGCGGTGGCGGTGTATGTGCCACTGTCGTTGGCGGTGCTGCCGACACTGGTGTCGGCGTATGTGTCACCGTCGGTGCCGGTGCTGGCGACACTGGTGTCGATGCTGGCATTGGCGATACCGGTGGCGTCGGTATATGTGATGGCACGACTGGCGGGGTCTCTACCGCTTTTGGCTGATCTGTCTGTGCCGGATATGATTGTTGCACTGAGTCTGCTTTCTTTGTGCCGCAATTCGTGCAAAATTTCAAGTTGCCCGGCATTTTGTCGCCACAGCCAGTACATGTTGCAGCTACATCATTTTGCTCAACAACTGCACCACACTCTATACACCATTTATTTCCGGGTTTGATTTGTGTACTACATTTCTTACAATGCATGCTCATATCTCTCCTAAACTTTTAGATTTATCACAATATTACCACAAATTTCTGCTCATGTTAATACTAATTTCTCGAAAAAATTGCTATTGTCTTATATAATTCCACGTTACTCCGGGAATTTGCCTGCTATCAATAGTCAGAACACCATCGACGATTGTGTACGACCAGCTTTCTTCCGATAGCACACCAAACACCATTATTGATATTACCAAATGTCCATCTTCAGGTGTCGACCATGTAAATTCTTGTCGTAATCCCGAAAATCCTCGAATCCCGGTTCCATCGATTTTGAATTCATAGATATAATCATCATCAATATCCCAAGCCCATGTACCCAGTAAGTGATGCTCCACAACTCCAGGACCGCCATATTCGTCAGGTCTTCCGGTAACATATTGCACATGGTCCACAGGCGACCAGTCAGTGATCCTATTGTTAACGAAGCATGTATTATACAGGTATGTCAAATTCGCTAGTGGAGTCAGGTCAGTGATAAAGTTGTTGCAAATATCCAGAGTCCGTAAGTTCGTAAGGTACGCCAGTGGCGATATGTCAATAATCTCATTTAACTGTAATCTCAAATCATGTATGCGTGTGAGATTTGCCAGTGGCGATATGTCTTCAATTCTATTTCCGGATATATGTAACATTTCCAAACGCGTAAAGTCAGACAGTGGTGTCAAATCACTTATTAGATTATCACTTAATCCCAATGCTTCTATGCTTGTAAGGTTAGCCAGTGGACTTAAGTCGCTAATCTCATTAATTAGTAGGTTCAAAGTTCTTATGTTCGTCAGGTTTGCCAGCGGTCTCAGATCACTAATCTCATTATTAACCAAATCCAAATGATAGAGGGTCGTCAGATTTGCCAGCTGGCTCAAGTCACTGAGTCCATTGCCACCTAAATACAGTGTCCCTAAATTTGACAGGTTGGCAATTGGTGTCAGATCATTAATGTCGTTATTCACTAGAGCTAAGAAGTTCAATTCCGTAAGATTCGCTAATGGGGATATATCTCTGATTTCATTATCCACAATAATTATGCGAGTTAAGCTCGTAATATTACCCAAAGGTGCAATATCACTGATTTGATTAAATCTCAAATCCACATCTTCTAAATTCGTAAGATCCGCAAGCGGGGTCAAGTCGGATATTTCATTGTATCTTAAATCCAACTCAGTTAAGCTTGTAAGATATGCAAGTGGTGATATGTTGCTAATATAATTGTTGCCTAAATGCAGTGATGTCAGGTTTACCATATACCTCAACTCGGCAATATCATCGTCTCGCAGTTCCATTTCTTCTAAGTTGAGCTCGGTCAGTGAGGTTTCATACCGTTCTCCTTGAATCATTATATAATCTGGTGCAGGAGTCGGTGTCGGAGTCGGTGTGGGTGTTGGGGTCGGAGTCGGAGTTGCTTCTACTTCATAAACTACCGGCTCATACTCTTCAGTATCCGTTGAGCCTCCGAATAGACCCATCATAAGACCCACAACAGCAATAATACCGACAACAACAAGTGCACCTACAGCAATTATTACAATCAAAAGTGTTCGATTTATGCCGGGTTTATCATCAGATGGTGGTTGATTGCTTTCAGTTGGCTGTGGCGGTTGATATTGTTGCGACGGCGGTGGCGATTGTGGGGGTTGGTATTGTTGCACCGGTGGTGGCTGTACCGGTTCTTGAACAGGCTGATCTTGCTGCACCGGTGGTTGTACTGGCGGAGGTTGCACCACTTCTTGTGGCGGAGACGGTGGTTGATATTGTTGCGGCGGCGGTGGCGACGGCTGATATTGTTGCGGAGGTGGTGGCGACGGCTGATATTGTTGCGGAGGTGGTTGTGGCGGCTGGTACTGTTGCGGAGATGGTTGCGGCGACACCGCACTTTGTATCGGTTGCTCAACTTTCGTTGCACAGTGAACACAAAACGCTGCATCGTTTGTCAAAGGTTTGCCGCAATTTACGCAAAACTTCTCGTTCATTATACTATCCTCTTTCAATCAAATTCTGTTTTAAATACGCAATGACTTTCAACTTGCATTGCATTAATTATGATGTTATTGGGCTCATGTTCTGAAGTTAAGTGGCGGACATGATAAATATATAGGCTTCTGTTCACCCAAAATATGCTGCTGCAATTCTTGCAGCCAACTTCGCATTACTTTTGACTAATTGCATATTCGTTTCTAAGCTACGACCTTCGGTAATCTCCTTAATTGCGTTCAGCAAAAATGGAGTTATTTCTTTCCCAGTCACTCCCAACTTGGATGCATTTGCTAACGCCGCATTAATTGCAGAATCAATTTCTTCTTTCGGCATCGCATACTCTTCAGGAATTGGATTTCCGATGATAGCACCACCGGATAGTCCAAGCTCCCACTTGGCACGCATCATTCCTGCAGCCTCTTTCGGTGTATCTAACCTTAACGGAGCATTGAATCCGCTGTCACGCGTATAAAAGGCAGGAAATCGCTCTTGTCCATAAGCTACAACAGGCACACCAAGAGTCTCCAAATACTCAAGAGTGCGCCCGATATCTAATATGCTCTTTATTCCCGCAGAAACAACACATACATCCGTTGCACTAAGCTCTGTGAGGTCGGCAGATATGTCCATCGAGTCTTCCGCGCCTCTGTGCACTCCACCAACTCCCCCGGTCGCAAAAAAGCGAATTCCGGCAAGTGAGGCCATTATCATTGTCGCTGAGACAGTTGCTGCACCGTTCTTCCCTGCTGATATCACGTATGGTAGGTCACGGCGAGAACATTTTATAATGTCCTTCGAAGTTGCAAAATGTTCAAGTTGCTCCTCCGAAAGTCCGATCTTTATTCGTCCATCCACGACCGCAATGGTTGCAGGAGTTGCACCGTTTTCGCGTATGGTCCTCTCACAATCTTTTGCACACTCCAAGTTTTGCGGATAAGGCATGCCGTGAGATATTATCGTAGATTCAAGTGCAACTACAGGTGCATTTGAATCTAACGCTTTTTTCACTTCTGGTAATATGTCAATGTATTTTTTCATTTTTACTCCTCAAATGTTCGGCTGCGAACATTACGCCTGCTTGGGCTTGGGTTCGCAAAGTTTTTGAAATATTCATTGCAATGCCTGCAGCAAATGCATCACCGGCTCCGGTTACATCTTTTACCGGCGTTGGGACAGCCGGCACAATAATCTCACCATGACTGTCTGCAGCACAGACACCTGCTACTCCCAAAGTTACAAAAACTCGCTTCACGCCATAGCTTACAATTTGGCGGGACGCTTGCATAACTCGCTCCTTTGTGTCAAGGATAATTCCGGTTAAGTGCTCTGCTTCAATACGATTTAATTTTAGTACATCGATTTTATCAATAAACCCTTCAAGTCTCGGCACTTTGGCTACAGAAACTGCATCAACCATAATTGGCCGCCTGTCGCGGAGTTCTATTGCCAGGTTAAGTATTTTTTCTGAAAGATTTAAGTCTAGTACCAGCAAATCAGAATTTAAAATCAACTTTTTGTGTTTAGTAATCTCTGATGTCTTTATGGACTCTTGAACTGATGTAGCATTAAATGCAGTATATAGCTCGCCATCATCCTCAAGTGCGGCTACATATACTCCCGTACTTGCTTTCTTCTTTATTATCCATGCATCAGTATTAATACCAAGAGTTTTGCAGCTTTCTTGCAACATTTTCCCAAATGGATCATTACCAACCGCTGTAATCAGGTGCACCTGTGCATTATATTTAGCAAGCATTGCTGCAATATTGCGCGCAACACCCCCGGCTTTCATGCTTACATCTGCGGGATTTGAATCCTCGCGAATTATTGATGTTTTGCTTTTTGCCTTTATATCAATATTAGCCGCTCCAATAACGGTAACTTGCATAACATTCCTTCTCTCTTTACTGTCTAAAAGCCACAATCAAGTCGACTGTATTTGTAATTGCAATCTATATACTTGCGTGGACAATACTCTCGTCCTGTGTTTCTGCATTGGCAGCGGATGCTTGTTTCATGCTAAGTGCAATCCGCTTTCTTTGGGCATCAACTTCCAGAACCATTACGTTTACAATATCGCCGACTTTAACCGCTTCTGATGGATGCTTGATAAAGCGATTGGCTATTTCTGAAATATGTACCAGACCGTCCTGATGCACACCAATGTCCACAAATGCACCGAAATCAATAACATTCCTTACCGTTCCGGTCAAAACCATTCCGGGCTTCAGATCATTCATATCCAGCACATCTGTACGTAACTGTGGGGGTGGAAGCTCATCACGTGGATCACGTCCGGGCTTTTGTAATGATGCGACAACATCTTTGAGAGTATGTATCCCCAAGTTACATGTTTCTGCCACATTCGCCTCGCCACGCTCCTCAACCATTTCATTTAGTGGTGGCATTTTTCCGACATCTTTCAGTGTCAATCCGAATGTTGAAAGTAGCTCCTTTGCAGCTTTATATGACTCCGGATGAACTGATGTATTATCCAGAACATTTTTCCCTCCGGGTATACGCAAGAATCCTGCACATTGTTCATATGCTTTCGGACCGAGCTTCGGCACTTTGAGGAGTGTTCTTCTGTCAGGAAATGCTCCGTTTTCTTCACGATAAGTAACAACATTTTTTGCAATCGTTGGTCCTAAGCCGGCAACTCTCTCAAGTAGTGGTGCCGACGCAACATTCAGGTCAACTCCAACCGAGTTAACACAATCTTCAACGACTCCATCAAGTGAGCTACTCAATTGAGCCGGTGGCATATCATGCTGATACTGACCAACACCAATTGATTTGGGATCAACCTTGACAAGCTCCGCTAGAGGATCTTGCAAACGTCTGGCAATTGAAACAGCTGAACGTATCGATACGTCAAACTGTGGGAACTCGTCTGCTGCAATCTTTGATGCAGAGTAAACAGATGCTCCTGCTTCATTAACTACCATATATGACACACCGGGTGTTCCTTTAATAAGTTCGGCTACAAAAATCTCTGTCTCCTTTGATGCAGTGCCGTTCCCAATTGCAATAACTGCGACTTTGTGTGTTTTTATCAGCCTTGTGAGTGTCGCAGTAGCTTCAGCAACCTTTGATTGCGGGGGCGTCGGATAGACAACCACTGTATCCAGCACCAGCCCGGTTGCATCAATGACCGCACATTTGCATCCGGTACGATATGCCGGGTCGACTGCTAAAATATTCTGTCCACGCACAGGTGGTTGCATCAGTAGCTGTTTGAGATTGATTGCAAACATCTTGATTGCTTGAGTCTGTGCACCCTCCGAGAGTGTCGAACGTAACTCACGCTCTAATGATGGGTATAGTAATCTTTCCCAGCTGTCATCGATTGCCCGTTGGATATACTCCATTGCCGATGAATCGTGTTCTGCTAAAAACTCATCATCCATTATACTTAATACAGCATCGTTCGGTACAGTCAGCGTTACTTTTAGTGCACCTTCTTTCTCACCGCGGTTGATAGCAAGAATTCTATGATGCTGAATCTTGCGTAGTGGTTCTTCATATTCATAATACTGTTGATAAACAGGATTGCCCTCACCTGCTTTTTCAGTTTTTATAATTGCCTCACGGAATAGTAGTGGACGCAATTTTGCTCTAAGCGCCGCATCGTCAGAGAAGTTCTCGGCAAGAATATCGCACGCACCCTTTATACAACTCTCTGCATCCGCTATGCCCTTTTCTTCATCAATAAATTCAGCGGCCTTAACAAGTGGTGATTCCGCCTCAAGACTCTGTGATAGCAGCCATTCCGCAAGTGGCTCAAGACCCTGCTCACGAGCAACAGTGGCTCTTGTGCGACGCTTTTGCTTATACGGACGATATATGTCCTCGACAGCGGCAAGAGTCTGAGCTGCGTCAATCGCCTCAATCAACTCATCAGTTAACTTGCCCTGTGACTCTATTGAATCTCGAACCTCTTGTTTTCTTTTATCCAGATTGCGTAAATACTGCAATCTATCAGCCAATTCACGTAACTTCTGATCATCCATTGCACCATGTAATTCCTTACGGTATCGAGCAATAAAAGGAATGGTATTCCCCTCATCAATAAGACTAATTACATTTGCGACATGATCAACTTTGCATTTAAATTCTTCTGCCAAAATGTTTTCATACGAGAGCATTTATGTGATTTCCTCCAAGTTCTTCGTCATTCCGCGCTAAGTCGCAGAATCTAAATAAATTTTACAAAATTTAACCCCATCATTGTACCATAATATAGGGGTTAGGGTCTAGGGGTTAGGGGCCAGTTTTTTATCTCAACACTCTACTAACCCCTATACCCTAGCCCCTAAACCCTGGAGCGTAGCGACTTAGCGACTACTCTTCAATCCAATTTAAGCTACGCCCTACTGCCTTGTCCCAACCTTGTAGTAAAGACCGCCTACGCTCCCCATCCATCTGCGGCTTGAACACAGCCTCGGTTCGCCATTTGGATTTGAGCTCATCCAGATCCTTCCAAACACCTACAGCCAACCCGGCCAAATATGCTGCTCCCAGTGCAGTAGACTCGCTAATCAGCGGACGAAGTACCGGCATTAATGAAATGTCAGCTTGAAACTGCATTAGCAAGCTATTCACTGACGCACCGCCATCTACTCGCAACTCCGCCAGCTCCATGCCCGTATCGCTTTCCATTGCCCGAATCATATCATAGCTCTGGTATGCAATCGACTCCAACGCCGCACGAGTAATATGCTCACAGGTCGTACCCCTCGTTATACCGACAATACAACCCCTGGCATACATATCCCAATACGGAGACCCAAGTCCGGTGAAAGCCGGAACAAGATATACTCCCCCGGTATTTTCTACCTTTGATGCATGATATTCAACATCACGACTCTCCGGAAAAAATCGCAAACCATCTCTTAACCATTGAACTACAGCACCTGCAGAGAAAACACTACCCTCAAGAGCATATGACGGCTTATCGCTTGTTGAAGCCGTTATTGTTGTGATCAAGCCATTCTTACTTTTATATGCCTGCTCCCCGGTATTCATTAACAAAAAACATCCGGTGCCATATGTGTTCTTCACCTCACCCTTATCAAAGCAACATTGACCGAAAAGTGCTGCTTGCTGATCACCGGCAATCCCGGCGATAGGAATATTCACTCCTTGAACGCCGGTATATCCATATATTTCGCTTGACTTACGAACCTCCGGCAACATTGCACGTGGAATATTAAGTGCACTAAGTAGCTCATCGTCCCAATTAAGCTCATGAATGTTGAAAATCATGGTCCTTGATGCATTAGTATAATCAGTAACATGAACTTTGCCGTTTGTCATTTTCCATAGTAGCCATGTATCTACAGTACCAAACAAAAGCTCTCCTCGCTCCGCACTTTCTCTGGCACCATCTACATTATCTAAAATCCATGCAATTTTGGAGCCGGAGAAATATGCATCAGGAATCAATCCGGTTTTTTCTTGTATAGTATCGCCCAGCCCGTCTGCAACAAGCCTCTGAATAATATCGGCCGTTCTGCGACATTGCCATACAATCGCATTGTACACAGGCTTCCCGGTGGACTTTTCCCAGACGACTGTTGTCTCACGTTGATTAGTTATGCCAATTGCCGCAATGTCCTTCACGCTCACACCACTTTGTGCAACCGCCTCCATCATAACTGACATTTGCGAGGAGTAAATCTCTACGGGATCATGCTCAACCCAACCCTCTTGCGGATAATATTGAGTATACTCCTTTTGTGCAACTGTGACTATGTTTTGCTTATCATCAAACAAAACTGCACGTGAGCTCGTCGTACCATTATCAAGTGAAAGTAAATATTTCGGCATAATCAAAACCCTTTCATTATTCATTACTCCTTTGAGGACGGAGTGTGTATTACCCTCATATGGCTTCTACTAAAATTACAAAACATTCAAATCCAGAAACTCTATTAAGTCCTTGCAATATTCTTCTTGGCTTACATCATTGTGAATTGCATGATTCGACTTATATGTTTTGACCGTTACAATATCTCCGGCTTTAGCTGCAAAATCGCGCATTTCATCATTACTCAATACCAGCTCGTTATCCGCAATTGCTAAGAACGTCTTAGTCGACAAACTCTTCGCGTTATCGAGGGCATATGCACAGCCACCTAACATCCCGTTTATTAAACGAGCCGACAGTGAGCCGTGATAATATTGATCCTTAGTATATACATCCTGTTTTTCATTCTCACTGGAAATCGCATCAACGTCCAGATCTATTTTTTGCACATAATTAGGAGCAATTACATTCAACACCTTTAAAACACGAATCATTGCCGGTGTAAGCGGCTTGTATAACTCTAGCCAAGGTGCTTCCAGCACAGCACAAGAGTAGTGAGAAAGTTGTTCCGGTGGTAGGCGTAACAGTGCATTCGCCACAATATTGCCACCCATGCTATGCCCATACATTACTAAAGGTGTGCCCGGTGCCTTTTCATTGAGATAATCAGTAATTACTGATATATCATCGATAAAGTCCCGGTAATTCTTTATTATTCCTTGCCATTTTTTAAAGCTTATGCCGTCAGGGGGCTTGCCATGACCACGCTGATCGGGAGTTATGCTGGCGTATCCGCTCTGCCACAACCGCTCCATAAACTCCGTGTATGAGCCCGCATGTTCTCCAAAACCGTGACTTATTACCACTATTCCTTTTTTTTCGTCGCTGTCAACACCTAAGAAAATTGTTGATATCTCGGCTCCGTCCTTCCCTGTCAGCTTTACATCTTGAAATTTTTGCATATTAAAATGACCATCCTCATTAAAACTTTAGCCACAGAATAACTGTGAAGCAGAAAATTTTCTGCGTTCTGTAATGCTTTCTGCACAATATTACGAATATTATACCGTATACTTTACCTGGGGTCAAAGCGTTTTATATTGGGCTAAAATGTATAAATTTTGAACATTCTTCGTCTTGACCTAATGAGCATTTTACAATATAATAAGTTCGACAAAATAAAGGCACTTCTAAAATATATTTAACATGACAGACATCACTTTTAGAAGTGCCCGGTACGCTAAATGAACGGAAGTGAACTAATGAACGACAATAATGTTTTCACCAACGAAAAATGTGTAGGATGCAACCTATGCATTTTGAAATGTCCATGCGAAGAAGCAAATGTTGCATACAAAAAGGACGACCAGTACAAAGTCTATGTTGATGACTCAAAGTGCATTGCATGCGGTGAATGTATACGTGTTTGCAAGCATGAAGCTCGTGATTATACTGATGACACCGAGCGTTTTTTCAACGACCTCAAATCGGACAAGCAGATTTCGCTGATAGTTGCTCCCGCTCTGCGTAGTAATATACCGGAGTGGCCAAAGTTGCTAGGATACATAAAATCCCTCGGCGTCAATGCTATTTTCGACACTTCCTACGGTGCCGATATTTGCACGTGGGCATACCTGCGATATATCGAAACCCACGATGTGAGAAACATGATTTCACAGCCCTGCCCCGCTATTGTAAATTATATTGAATATTACATACCGGAGCATTTGAATCGCCTAGCACCGATACATAGCCCAGCAATGTGCACCGCCATATACATGAAGAAATATAAAAATATTGACGGGCCATATGCTTTCCTTTCACCATGTATTGCCAAGAGCGATGAGTTTAACTGTCCTAATACAGAAGGCCTGGTTGGATATAATGTAACATTCAAGAAGCTGGCTGAATATTTGAATGAGAACGGAATTGACTTCAAAAAGAACTGCCCGACTGAATATGATAATGATGCTCACGGCTTCGGTTCAATTTTCTCTTCTCCCGGTGGCTTTAGAGCAAATGTCGAGCAATATATACAAGGCGAGTGGATTTATCAGGTTGAAGGTCAGCCTCATGCCGCTCAGTTTCTGCACGAGTATGCAACCGAAAGAGGCGATGCGCCATTCCTTGTTGATATACTTAATTGCCAGCATGGTTGCAACGCCGGGCCCGGTGCTTGTCGAGATGAACATGAAAGATACACAGTCGACAAGGCAATGCATAAAGTAGCAAAGGACACTATGAAAAATAAGGCGGACGATGACCTTCCGCCGGGACCGAAGTTTGAACAGTTTGACAAAGATTTAGATTTGTCTGATTTTCAACGCCTATACTCTCCAAAGAAAATAACACCAATGTTCGTCGAACGTGCAGAATTGGAGCAAGCATTTTTAGCCATGCATAAACCTACAAGTGACTTGCGTACCCATGATTGTCGAAGATGCGGTTTCTACACTTGCCAAGAAATGGCCACTGCGATTGCGAAAGGCATCAATCATGAAGAAAATTGCATTGACTACTACAGAGGTGTTCTAAAAAAACAAAAAGAAGCCGGAGGTTCCTTATGAGAGACGCACAAATAACTGATGTGCTTATAATTGGGTGTGGTGTTGTCGGAGCAGCGGCAGCATATGAGCTGTCTCGCTACAACCTGTCCATATTGGCAGTCGACCGGCTAAATGATATTGCCGGTGAAACCACGCGTGCAAACAGCGGAATAGTCCACGCCGGATTCGATCCGGTGCCCGGATCAGCAATATCACGACTAAATGTTCGCGGCAATGAATTGATTCGAAAATTATGTCCGAAACTCGACATACCATATGTCCAAAATGGTTCTCTTGTTCTTGGGTTTGACGACAAGGATATACACACTCTCAAAGACCTTTATCATCGTGGTGTTGAGTATAAAGTTCCCGGAATTGAGTTGATCTCTGCGGACAAGGCCAGAGAACTTGAGCCAAATCTTGCTGAAAACATAACAGGAGCCCTCCATGCCCCTAGTGGCGGAATCGTCGGACCATGGGAGCTTGCAATTGCCCTTGCTGAAACCGCTATAAAAAATGGAGCTAAATTCTCACTAAACACCGAAGTAGTGGGTATAAGCCGTATCGAAAATTACTATTTGGTCAGCACAACCAAGGGTGACTTTAGAACCCGTGCTGTTGTCAATGCCGCCGGACTCTACGCTGATGAAATTCACGGATTTTTGAAAGAGCCGGACTTTAAGATACTCCCAAAAAGTGGACAGTATTATTTGCTGGACAAATCAGCCGGAGACATTGTTACACGCACGATCTTCCAGTGTCCAAACGAACATGGAAAAGGAGTGCTCGTCACCCCCACTTCACACGGCAACTTACTAATAGGCCCAAGCAGTGAAGATATTGAATGTAAGGAAAACACTGATACCGATACTAAAACTCTTCAATTTGTTCTCGAAAAAGCAAGACACTCCGTGCCTGATTTAAATATGCGTGAATGTATACGAAACTTCTCGGGTGTCCGTGCAGTTGCAGACACCGACGACTTTATTATTCGAGAAGCTGACAAACATTTTTATGACCTCGCCGGAATAAAATCACCGGGACTTACCGCCGCTCCGGCAATAGCCGAAGAGCTTATCTCCATGATGGAAGCATCAGACATAGAGCTCGTCCCGAAAGACACATTTATTGACGAGCGACGAACAATTAGATTTAAGTATTTAAGCAATGCAGAACGAGCTGAAATAATTAAGAAAAACCCCGCTTATGGTCGTATGGTCTGCAGATGCGAAGGCGTTACCGAAGGCGAGATACTGGACGCATTTGATTCCCCTCTGCCCCCTATGACCCTCGACGCAGTCAAGCGGAGATGCTATCCCGGAATGGGACGATGCCAAGCCGGATTCTGTGCCCCAAAGATCATTGCACTAATCGCCAAGAAATTTAACATTGACCCGCTCGACGTTGAAAAAGATCGACTCGGTTCGTTTATTCTCACAGGAGAGAAAGGAAGAAAACCATATGACGTATGATGTGATTATTGTGGGAGGCGGTCCTGCCGGACTCTATGCCGCAGCCGCTGCATGTGGTACAGGCGCAAAGAATGTGCTCATTCTTGAACGTGCAGAAGAAACAGGTGGCATATTGCAACAATGCATCCACAGCGGATTCGGTCTGCATATGTTCAAATCAGAGCTAACAGGGCCTGAATATGCTGAACGTGCACTTGAAATGTTGACTAATACTGGCGTTGAGATAAAAACAAACACCATGGTTCTCTCAATTTCAGCTGACAAAACTGTTACAGCCATCAACGATCAAGACGGGTTCATGGAGCTTAGCGCTAATGCAATCATCCTATGCACAGGCTGTCGAGAGCGTACAGGCGGCGCAATTGGTCTTGCCGGAAGCCGCCCTGCCGGAGTCTTTGCTGCCGGTGCTGCGCAACGACTCATTAATATTGACGGCTACATGGTCGGACGTCGTGTGTGCATACTTGGTTCTGGCGACATTGGTCTAATCATGGCTCGACGCATGGCTCTGGAAGGAGCAAAAGTCGAAGCTGTATTTGAGCTCATGCCATTCTCAAGCGGATTGAGACGCAACATAGCACAATGTCTTGACGACTTCGGAATCCCGCTACTCCTTTCTCACACTGTCACCGCTGTAGAAGGTCGTGAACGCGTTGAAGGCGTGTGGGTCTCACAAGTAGATGATGATTTAAAGCCTATTCCCGGCACTGAAAAACTCTGGGAATGTGATACATTGCTCCTGTCTGTCGGACTTATTCCCGAAAACGAACTTCCTCAAGATGCCGGAATTGAAATGGACTCTCGTATGGGCGGACTTGTCGTTTATGAGAATCGCGAAACGAGTATTCCAGGAATATTTGCAGCCGGTAATGCTGTTCATGTTCATGATCTTGCTGACTTTGCATCAGCCGAAGCATCAATTGCCGGACGAGCTGCTGCTATGGTTAACGCTAACAAAAGTAGTGCTGACTTAAAAACAGTCGATATATTAGCCGGAGACGGTGTTTCCTATACTGTTCCACAAAAAATACGTCCGGAAAATATAGAAGGTGCAATTAATGTGCACGGTATTTACTTCGATGCAAAATGCGACATATTCTTTCGCATCCGCTCAAATTATGAAAATGCGGTAGTCGAAGTACATTCTGATAACGAAGTACTTGAGATTGAGCGTGGACATATGACTCCCGGCGAAATGGCTCGCATCTCTATCTCCAAGAAATTCTTAGAAAACACTCATAGTATAACAATAAAGGTCAAAGAAGTTTAAAAAATTCATCGAAAGTGATGGTCAAAATATGATTGATTTTACATGTGTTGTCTGCCCATGGGGCTGCCTGTTGAAAATTGAAGGCGAAAGCATCAACGGATATTCCTGTTCGCGTGGTTTGGAGTATGCTAAAAGAGAGCAAGTCGACCCACGACGAGACATATCCGGAACTGTCAGAGTCACCGGCGCAGCTCATCCGGTTATCCCTGTGAAAACCAGCTCCCCTATTCCAAAAGGTTTATTACTAGATGCTGCTGAACTATTGCGTAAAACATCTGTACCTGCACCAATTTACACAGGAGATGTTGTTGTTGGCGACATTCTAGGAACAGGCATTGATTTCATAGCCGCCCGCTCAATAGAAGCTGACCCTGTTTAAAACAATAAGTAGTATCAAATAATCTACGAAAAACGAAGCAAAGGAGGAAAACGTAGTGAAATTATCAACTATACTTTTAATTATCCTTGCTGTTATAATCATATTCTCAATTTTAGGATTTATTTTGAGCTTGGTTGGAGCCATCATCGCCGGCTTCTTGAGATTCATTTTTGGTCCACTCGGTGTTATTGCATTGATTATTCTTGTAATATACCTCTTGAAACGCAAATAATCGCACCATCGCACCATCTCACCACAACTTAACATAGGAGAACACAGGATATGAATATTAGCGCAAAACTAAACCATATTGATTATGGCAAACTGCTTACGCGTATTCAAACTCCTGACAAGTCAAAAGGACCACTTGCTAACTTTTTTGCAAAAACAATTAAAGTTGCAATTAGTCCTTTTGTAATTAAAAAACTACTCAATTCCCCGTCAATACTGAGACGGCTCATCTTCAGCGTCGCAGACGATTATGGAATTACAATATCCGAACTATCTATTGAGTCCAAGGTCTTTTCGCAACCCTGTGTTGAAAGCGACAGAGCTTTAAATGCTTCGATTATTATTGGCAGTATTGACTATGCAATGTTATCTAAGGTTATTGTTGAATCTCTTGATTCGAAGAACACAATAAAACGTGACGCCACATTGCTTGAGGTTGTTAGAATTATAAAGCCTTTTATTGGTGAAACCATTGCGACAATACCACCCTATGCAATCGTAGAGTTGTTTGAATTACTCGTAAAAGACAAGGTTATTGAGTCAGTCAAAAAATATGGTATTGAAGTGTCAAATATTACCTTAGGGTAAAGGGATTCGAATCCCTCTACCCTACAGACAAGTATGCCGGATGGCCGAAATTGTGGCTCAAAATTGAAGTGATTTCTATTGACAATATTAGTAGACTATTGTAAAATACAAACTCACGGCATGGACGATTAGCTCAGCTGGTAGAGCATCCGCTTGACGTGCGGGAGGTCAGCAGTTCAAGTCTGTTATCGTCCACCAGAACAAAGCCTTAGAGTCGCAATGACTTTGAGGCTTTTGTCAACAACACATGCTACAATACAGAAAAACTACAAGAGGTACACAAATGTCAAATTATATTAGTGCAATGTCGAAATCCGGAGACGTGGTCTGCTATGTGATCGACTCCACCGACATTGTCGCCCGTGCTGAACAAATTCATAAAACATCAGCTGCAGTCACTGCGGCACTCGGCAGACTGCTTACTGCGGCTTCCCTGATGGGCACAAGACTGAAGAGCGATAACGCTTCACTCAACCTTCAGCTCAATGGCAACGGGCCTGCAGGATCATTTTTGGCTGTGAGCGACTCGTCGGGCAATGTTCGAGGATATGTGCAAAATCCGGTGGTTGAGCTCCCGTCAAACCAGTATGGCAAACTTGATGTTGCCGGTGTTGTGGGAAAAGATGGTTTTTTACACGTTACTCGTGATCTTGGATTTGGCGAACCATATATCGGCAATACTCCGATTGTTTCGGGTGAAATCGCCGAAGACATCACTCACTACTATGCCACCAGCGAGCAAACACCAACTGTGTGTGCACTCGGAGTGCTAGTTAATACTGACCTAACTGTGATAAATGCAGGCGGATTTATCGCCCAACTACTGCCCGGCGCAAGTGAAGATGCGATAGAAAAGCTCGAAGCCAATATAAATGCCATGCCGTCAATCACGCAACTTCTAAGTGATGGGAAATCACCCGAAGATATCACAAGAATGTTACTTAATGGCTTTGAGTGCGAAATATTAGAACGACGCACAGTCGAGTATCGCTGCAACTGCTCGCAAGAGCGTGTAGAACGTGCACTTATAAGCATAGGTGCTGACGACCTTGAGCAGATGGCACAGGAGCAGCCTGTCACCGAAGTTGATTGCCACTTCTGTCCAAAAGTTTACCACTTCTCCCCCGAGGAAATCCGCAACCTAGCTAAGCTGGCGCAATAAAATCCGTTTTTCGACTTCTGAAGTCGAAAAACATCAAGTTTCAGATGAAGATTGTACTCCTACTGAAATGCGTTCCGCCGATAGAGGCGTGGGGTCTTAACCCACATCTCGACTTCGTCAAAACCCCCACTTCAAACGCCGATAGGCGTTAAGTGGCGGGTATGAAAAATTTTCTTCAATCGTCGTGCTCTGCATGGTGATCGAGTGCTGTGTGTTTGTGATAATGTCCCATCTCGTGCATCCTATTGTGTAATGCTCTGTGTGCCGAGGTTAGATTTGCGATAACTTCTTTAAATCGTCTATCGTCTGCTTTGGTTCCTAGAGTCTTAACATACGCAGTCGCACCTTCAATCTGCTCAATGATGGTTACAGCATCTAACGAGTTCAATGGACGTTGACCGTCAACAATAATCATGACGGCACTGGTGTGAGCAGTTATGATCTCAGGCTTATCAGGTTGATGTCCTCTTACTCGTATGGCAACCCATGTACTTTCATTTACTGTTGCACTAAAGTGTCCGTCGTGTGTTCCAAGAGCACCATCGAATCGCTTTACATTAACTGTCTCACCACCAACAACAAGCTCCACAGCAGTTATTGGAATGGTAGCTGATGCAACACTCCACTCAATCTGTAGAGTGCCGCCATCTTTTTTCATCTCTATTTTATCGCCTGGACACTTCCCATCAATCCTCATATCCACCAGAGCGCCGTATGTCGTAAATGTACGGCCTTTTTTAACAGCATCTTTCCACGTCTCATACGTAAAGACGTCCTCAATCAATGCATATGTGCGAATCGTGCCAACTGCCGTTTCAGCACTCATTTTATCTGTACCACCCACAGCAGCAACATGATAGCCACAGTTTAGGTATCTATACCAATCCGATAACGAATATGGATCAATGCCATGATATAAATTACCCCATGATGTCATTTCCACGCCATCTATCAGATCAGATACTATTGCAGCAGCACCTTCTGCTCGCGGATTCGGGTGATGAGGTAGTATGTTGAGACCGTTTTGCAAACGGCTTTGCTTCGCCCATTGTGTGAGGGTCGTATCCACAGGATCGCCTATTGCTGATTCATTTGGTCCTCCAGTCGTGAGAGGCAAAATCATTTGCCCGCTATATCCAAGAAGTGATATATGGCCCAGAATAGGCTGACGATTTTCTGTTCCAACACGCACCATATACTCAGAGGATTCGGATTTCAGCTCGCTTCGTCCATCAAAATCTCCGACATTTGTAATCAATTCACCCCATTGTGATGCAAGCAAATTGACCACATTCACTCCTTCAGCTTCTCCCTCCAGCAATGCACTGTGGGGGCTTAAAAAATGCACATGTGTGTCTGCTGTAACCCAGCCTTTTGCACGCCAATCCAGCACACGTTCAAGTTCTATCACAATTTCACTTGTGTCTGCAGTAATCACAAACTTTTGCCTGACAGGCTTGGTCTCAAATCCTTTTGATACCTCAAAATAAACTTCACCTTGAGGCAACAAATATTCAGCTTGCCCATCAATATAGGTGCACCAATGAGGTCCGTGAACAAAGTCAACACTATAATCCTCAAACCAGTAAGGATTTGGTATCCGGTGACGATGACGTGGCGGCAGATATTCGCCGCCGACCCCGTGGGCATGTACTTTGACCGGAGTAGGTTTGCCGTCCTGACAAAGCACTCGCAATGTTACCGGTTGTTCGGCAGGCATAACTTTTACCGCCTCTGATTGCGGCAAGTCTTTTAGCAACAGTGGTGTCATCTCATCATTCAAGTATAGTATCGCATCTTGATGTGCCGCAAACTCTACAATATACTCATCCTCGGATAGTGTCGGTTGCTTGTTGTTATATTCGCTCTCCCATCCGACATTATTATAGATTGGACGCGGCAATACTGAAATTATTTGCCCCAAGTCTATATCAATTACACCTTTTTCGAGCTTTAGTACCGTCTTCTGACGACGACCATAACGAAGCGGATGGCTCTCTACGTCGCCCGCAGTCATCCCAAGCAAATACAGTTTTCCTGACTTATGTTTGACTTCAATACTTGCTATCTCCGCTTCAGGGTGTGGATTTTCCCATGCATACAGCCAATGAATCGGCTCTTGTTCCGATCTGGTAACACGATATTGACTCGCACCCCATTGAACTGATGGTGTGCGACCCGGCGTTGCAACGATATCTTCTGTAACCGTTGGTATAGATCGGTACCGTGAATGTGGAACCGAATTAAAGGCCTCATTCCCCCATTCTGGAGCAATGTAATTTATCTCATGACGACTGCGAATTGGCACAATTGATTCTTGTCCATCAGAGTAGTTTATTACATATTCGCAGATTTCCTCGCCAAGCACCGGATTTCCTGTCAGGCTTCGCGTAATGCCATCCTCGCCGGGTTCTTGTACTGTCGTCTCACAGGCATGGACAAACACGAGATATCTTGCTGTAAATGGCTTACTCTTTAGCTTGACTGAGCCGCTTTCCAGGAAAACTATGTTTTCCTCCCGCTCAGATCCAAACTCAAAAGGTATTCCCCAGAGATCTACACTACCATGCATAAAGTCTCTTTTCCCTCGCGGTTCCAGGTCACCTATGCAGACATTATACCCATTTAGCCGTATTGGTTTGAAATGCGGTGATGTTTTCATTGTATTGTAGTTCCTCTCAATTTTTCATACTGTCATTCTGCACGAAGTTGCAGAATCTAGGAAACCAACTTTTCGAGACAACTAATCAACTGCTATGCTTTCTTAATCTTCATAAACCTTTGGAGCAGTTCTCTTATGAGCGCTGACTTTGTGGAAGTTAGCGATTTTTTCCATGTCTTCCGGAGAACATGAGCCGCTACTTAGGTACTCATCAATCGCATTATATGATACACCCATTTCGGCTTCATCAGTCTGTCCATCGTACAACCCGGCTGATGGAGCCTTGTTAATTATGCGCTTTGGAGCATCCAGATATGTCAAGAACTGTCGAACTTCAGTTACAGTAAGATCCGCAATAGGGTTAAAATCAAAGGCACCGTCACCCCATTTTGTGAAGTATCCAACATGTCGCTCACTCCTATTGCCAGTACCGGCAACCAGCCTGTTCTCAGACGCAGCAACAGCATACAGCGAAGTCATTCGCAAACGTGGAGCAATATTGACCTCAGCAGATTTCGTTAAGCTCGTGGCATCTTTTAGAGCCTTTTTCAACGATTCCGCTGTCTTTGTCAAGTCCACCATCCGCTTCTCAATCCTGAATAATGTTGAAACAGTCATTGCATCTGTCATATCCTCACCATAGTTACAGCTTGATGAACACGGCATCATTATTCCTACAGTATCATCGCACGCCATCTTGCATAGAATCCCAACCAATGCGCAGTCCTTGCCGCCACTATTGCCAAAAACAATACCGGTAGCACCCGACTCTTCAAGTTGCTCCTTTATAAAAGCAACACGCTTTTCTGTCTCTACTTTATAATCTCGCATAACCTTCTTTCCATTTCTGTTAGAATTACGACAAATAAATATTGTGCAAGTCGTTCAAATCATTAATTTCACCAACTACACCGATGAGTAGGAACAAGTCGGTGATTGGCTCTTTTAACAGCTCCTTCAGTAACGTCACCTTTTCAACCTCACCTGTGCTTCGCACATGCATTCGCGGACCTGTACACATATGCTTCTCGTCTCCTATGAGAATATGGCTTTCATCAAAATACGACACCGCAACATCTTCTTGTATCAGTTCATTTATGCGGTCTTCCAACTTATCAAGATCAATCTCCGGCTTCACCGGGAAGCTAAGAATAAAACCGCTTCGTACATCAGCATGACGATATTGATGTGGATCTATCCCCTGCTCTATCAGACCGTATTCGCATAGATCTTCGGCTGTGTGAACCATTAATCTGGTTGAGACAGACTTGAACACAATATTCGAAACCTCTTGTGGCTTCGGGCCAAAGAGCGTCGGACGTGTAACGATTACTTCTTCTCCTATCCCAATTAGAAGATGAGCATTGCGTCCCAGTTGCTCATAGATCAAATCAAAATGCTCAACGATTACCCTCTTCCCTTTTCCTACAGCATAAAGAATCGCTTCCGCCAATTCATGTAGTTGCACAAACGCTGACTCGAATCGTATATCCACATGATATGTGTGGGCTGTATAAAAGCCGGTATCTTCGACAGTTAGCAGTGGCAAAGGCCGAATATTGACACCCTCATCATCATTTGTCAACTCAAGACCGGGAAACATCCCCTTGATTATCATGCTCTTCCCGCTTCCGGCAACACCAATAAGTCCAATTATTTTGTCAAATGGACTTAGATATTGCTGCGCAATTTGCATGCCAAGATCAACCATGCGCTCGTTCCCGCGCGGGGCAAAAAATATGCTATACAGGTGACTCTTTTGCATCCTCGCCGAATATGCCATAACAATATGTCCTTCTTTCTAAAAACTTGAGTGATAAATTGGCTCATTTTGTTATTATCCGTTTCCTCGGATAATATTAATAAATCAAATTTTGCAACAAACCCCCTACTCCTTATCGCTGAACTCTCCGGAACAACTCGGTAGGGGGAATTACTTGTGCCTATATATTAACAAATTTGAAAGTGAAAGTAAATATTTTCATTACTTAATACTGTTTAACAAGATAATAGTAAAGACATTACTTATGATATGAAGTGTGACATGACTATATTTGAAGTTGTGCATTTTTCAACCTCGTTGACATTTTCAACACATGATGCTAATATGTCTGTTAGACCTATTTGGAGGTAAGCTATGCTTGATTACATTGTGCTCGGTATGATATTTGACGAACCACTTACTGGATACGATATCAAAAAATATATTAATGCAGGCGTTGGCAATTTTTACAGAGTTAGTCACGGTAATCTTTATCCTACTCTCAAGCGACTAACAGATAAAAAACTTGCCTTGTTAGACGAACAGAATTACGGTAATCGGGTAAAGAAGTACTATACAGCGAGTGATGCAGGCAAAAAGGAATTCATGGATTGGCTTGCAACGCCTTTTGATTTTAGTTTAGGCGGCTCGGCATTTCTTGCAAAAATTTATTTCTTTGGACGATTGCCGGAAGAGTCATACAAAAAACAGCTTGCAGAATATGAAATGCACTATCGACAAAGCCTACAAAAACTGCAAGAAATGGAAAAATCAGTTCTTATGGAAGAAGACGTTACCATTGATTACTTTATGAAATCGACACTGTACTTCGGTATACGTAATACACAAAATGCAATCGAATGGTTAAGCCATATAATAGAAAAAAAATCGTTGCCCGAGTTTATCGGAAATAAGAGCGAGGAGAAATGGTACAATGCCAAAACAAAGAAAACACAGCAAACCCGCACCGGGCAAATTGGTCACTGTGGATAATCGAAAAATACACGTTTATTCTGAAGGTGAGGGAGAAAACACCTATGTCTTTTTGTCGGGGAGCGGTACTCGCTACCCCACAAACGACTTCAAACCTCTGTGGTCGCTCTTAGTAGATGACAGTAAAATTGTAGTCGTCGAAAGAGCAGGCTATGGTTGGAGTGATATTTCTGATGATGTTTCTCGTGACATTGGTACAGTTTTGTCTGAAACCCGTGAAGCATTGCGTCAAGCGGATATTTTGCCGCCATATATATTAGTTCCACACTCCTTATCGGGTATTGAAGCTGTGTATTGGGCACAAACTCACCCCTCCGAAGTGAAAGCAATTATCGGATTAGATGTTGGAATCGCAGATTATTATGTA
>Ga0123355_10002745_pt1 | contig 24952 bp, 15 predicted proteins | sample TergutEmb28metaG_3_FD_89872 | JGI IMG/M metagenome (GOLD analysis project Ga0123355, IMG submission 89872) | Embiratermes neotenicus P1 segment gut microbial communities from Petit-Saut dam, French Guiana - Emb289 P1 | ecosystem: Host-associated > Arthropoda: Insects > Digestive system > Gut ...
ATATGGTGTGTCCATCTGCCCCCGGCAGCATAATATCAAGAATAGCTAAGTGATAGCTGTTGTCGTAAATTTTCTCTAAAGCTAAATCCCCATCCTCACAGGCATCAACCATGTAGCCCTCGCTTTCCAAAAAGGTCTTGACCGAATTTAATATATTCAAATCATCTTCCACCAGAAGAATTTTTATGTTCATCTCAAACACTCCTATCAATTGTTGAGGGCTATATCATTCATCTGCAATAGCTAACGAGGAGAGCGACATAACCTTTCTGCAAAAATTATAACTCTCCAATCTGAAGATTCGCTGAATTTTTTGAACATTTCTCAGATGCTACAGACTGTGTTTGAGGTTTTTGGTTCATCCGCAAATAACAAGCTTTGGACTTGAGCCATTAATGTTTTTTGAATCGCAAGCCTTCCGTTATGAGTGTATTAGCTTACGTGCAAAGAATCAAGAGAATTTTCCACTGTTGATTGTTGTTGTTCATCATCCATAATCTAGGTCAAACTCTGTCCAAGGCTAGAGGATGTGACATCCCTGCTTATGTGTCACTCCCGCAAGTTTTTCTCTAATCAAAAAGGTGTGGCAAGCAATGTATATGTATTACATTCTGTAATCCATATACTGCTTGTTGGGAAGTTTCCCAAGCCCTCTAAAGCGAAAACTGCCGTTGGCAGCTTCCGCTTTTTAAGCCGCTTTGCGCCTGCTGGCACTCCTTCGGAGTGCTTAGAATCGTTAAAACCGTAAAACCCCATAGGGGCATTACCGCTCGTCACGGGCATTTTCTTTGGTCGGCTCTGCCGTCTGATAATCCAAAAGCATTTTTACGTTCTGTTGTGCCATTAGAATTTCTTGCATATGGCTTCGTGCGGCACTATAGCCGGAATACAGCTTTTTCTTTTCAGCAACAAGGCTGGCGTATTCCTGTTTTAACATTTTAATGGTAGGCAACTTCCCTAATTTCTGCTCGTTGAAATATGCCTTGGCTGTTTTATGGTCGGTGATTGCCTTTTCGTTTTCTGCTAGAAATTTTCGGCTAAATTTTCTACGCTTGTATTCTGCATAAATATCTTTGGTTTTTACATAAACCCCTATGTGTTTTTGCATAACCGCTGTTTCCTTCAAACGAGAATCGGCATTGCGTATGCTTGTTTGGAGTTGGTTAAAATCGTCCTTGGCTTTTTGTGACGCTTCGGTCAGTTTGTCTAAATCGTCAAGTTTGTTATCCTGTAAAAACATCAAGGTTTTGGCGGCTTGCTTTAGGCTAAAAACCTTCGCCCAGCGTTCATAGCCGGGGCTGTTTTGTGCCTTGATTGAATTTTGCACATCAATAAGCAAGCTGAAATTCCTTTGACTTTGGGAAACGGTAACAGATTCTTTTTTCGGTGGTGCTGGACGTTTGCCAGCGATTCTTTCTTTAATAGCGTTCTCGGTATAACCATCTGATAATCGGTTAAGGCGCAAGAAACCTTTCTTGCCAGCTAACCGCACGGAACGACGGTCACGCTTAAATTCGCATTTCTCCGCTTCCAGCAATTTAATAAAATCATCAAATGAAGCTGGGTTTTGTTCCAGCACTTTATCAATAATCTGTTCCAACTGCTCACGGGCAGACGGCTCTTTTTTATCGCCAAGCCATTTGCCGTAATTCTTACCTTTAGAAAGTTTGAGATTCTCAATAATAGATAACCCGTTCTCCAAACACAAAATATCGCTTGTCCTTCGCAATGCTCGGCTTGAACCCCAAAAGTTTACAAATTTTCTGTCACAGTCAATGTTGGGAGCATTAAACATAATGTGGCAATGGATATGTGATTTATCTTCATGGGTTGCCACTACAAAAGAGTGCTTACCCTTTGTAAATCGCATTGCTAGTTCATGTCCGATTTTAACGGCTTCTTCCGGCGTAATTTCGCCCGGTGCGAACGATTGACGCATATGATATAGAAGCACATCACGCTTGCGTGGCTCTCTGCCTGTAGATAGGTGGTACTCCTGTTTTGCAAAAATAAACTCTGTAGAAGCAGTTCGCTGGTCGCAACCGTAGGTACTTATCAATTCGCCCTGTCGTGTTTTTTGGGGATTCATAATATAACCAAGGCTATCTATTATGGTTTGCATAGCGGTTTTGCCTTTTTCTGCCCTTATCGGTGCGATATAAGTTGTAGCCAAGTATCAAGCCCCCTTCCGTGTTTTTGAGTAAAATAAAAAGTGCGGTTGGTTGTTCTCTCCGCACTCTGGTAAATGGATTATATTTGATTGTCGTTGTTTCGCCCAAGGTTTACTGCACCGCCAAGGGATTCAACCATTAGCATGGTTGCTAACTTAAATCCATGTGCGAAACACTCATAGCTGTAAATCCCGGCGGATTCATTTTGCAAATCTTCCAGACTGTTAAAATTCTCACGGTCTGCTTCGGATAGATTTTGCAAAAACTTTCCTTTTTCTTCTGCAAGAATGGCGTGGATTTTTTGAAGTTCAGGGCAATCACCGCCAACATTTTCAGAAGGGTAAACCTCTCCAAAGAATAACTGCCGTAGTATACTTTTGTCCATAACGTCAATCCTTTCCACTACAAAAGACATCAATTCGCTCAACGACCCCTAAAATTTGAGAATCACTATAATCGGATTCTTTGAAACTATCTACAATATCACAGACTGCTGAATGGAATAATTTTTTATTAAATTCGATAAATTCGGGGTTATCTATATCAAGTATAAGTTCTTTGATTGTTCCGTAGCTGGGTTCGTCAGGATATTCATACTCTATCTTTCCATATTTTTCAGCCACAGCAATCTGCGTAAATCCTGTACAAGTATCATCTTCGGCATACTTCATTTCTTCTAACCCTCTATAATTTTCGAGAAACTTATCCCTGCCGATTCCAAGGTTTTTACAGCAATTTCTAAAAAGAATTTCTTCGCCAGATTCCAAAACACAGAACATTTCGTAAATTATCTGTGCATTATCCATTGTAAGATAGCTTTTTAGAAAATTCTTGAAATATTCTTTACTATTGAGTTTCATCTAAAGCCCTCCTTATAAATCCGTGCTTCTGTAAATACCATCTTAGCGCGCTCTTAGGTATAGTGCAGCCCTCCAAATTATTTTTGTGAAAAGCACAGGCCAGATGGTATTATGCTGGACAGATTTTAGTGCGCTTTGTTGGTCGGAAGATTCGCACAGGCATAAAAAAAGCACGGCAGTCACTTTAACCGTGACCGCCGTATGCTTTACATTTTCGCTAATTTTTTCATTATGGTTTCAGCCGACTGCCATAGCTTATCGTAGTTATCCTGTAAATCTGCAATATCAGAAGCGTAGATACTTCTCGTTTCATTAGAACGCTTTGCCACTTGGTTTAGGTTATTTGTGGCGTTACGGAGTAACCTAACCAGTTCTCGTACATCAGAAAAATCAACTTTGAGGATATAACCATCCAGAATCATTTTACGGATATATGCCCCACGGTTATTTATCCCGGCTTCTTTCATTTTTTCGTCCAGCAGGGCATCGTCCTGTTGGGATATACGGAACGACACCAGTATATTTTTGTTGGACTTCTCTATTACAAACTCTCCTGTCTGGTTTTATTTTTTGGTTGCTCGGCAGTTGGCTTGTCACCAAACATAGCCTTGCTTTTTTCGGCGTTCCTTTCCAGCGTTTCAAGTAAAGAGGGCTTTCCCCTAGCAGCATTGGATTTTACCGCTGTGCGGTCATTATTTCTTTCAGCCATGCTAACCCTGCTTACAGGCGAAATTTTAATTACTTCGTCCAGTATTCTAATAGTATCTTTCTCTACAGGGATAAAATATCTTGTTTGATAGCCTATCCGCTCGGTAAACACGCCTTTTTTATTCAGCAAATCAGAATGTAGGAAATCTGCTCCTATGACTTCAATCCTCTGTTCATTAGATACTCTCCGTTGTACAATTCGCCAGTCATTATCAAGGTGAACCGTATCGCCGTTTTTGATGTGCTTTACCAAATCTGCCGTTTCTATATTTTCTTTTTCTCTTGTAGCCCCTAATCGGCGCAAGGTTGCGTCAATCATATCTTCGGGTATAACTCTGCCTATCAGCATATCGTCGTCACTTGTAAGCACACGGTATATCCGCACATTTTCAGTTGGGAGTTTATCCCACACAGGCAGTACAGCACCGCCTATCAAGTGCAGATTGCTTTTGCGAAATTCGGGCAATTCAGTAATTTCTTTATTCCAAAGTTCTTCTGCGGCTTCGTCAGTAAGTTTATCCCAATTGTTTACAATCCTGTTTTGCGGCATGTACTGGTTTCCGTCTTGTCCTGTCAATCTGCAATTATCGTAAACATTGCCGTCCTCATCTGTCATAGATGATGTCTTAAAAACCGCTCTAACTGTGCCTGTGTTCTTACTTTGATAGAATCCCATAAATGCGGAATCTTGCGTGTTTATTGCTGAAAACTGCAAGGGCTTAATTTTATCAAATGCAGTAAGGTTATAATACTTCGTAGTAGCCCCTGTAGCTTCATCAGAACTAATATCATGTGATTCATTCAAAACAACCTTATCCGCTCTGTAATTTTCCAAGCCTTTATCAAGTGTGCCGTCACGCATGGCTTTTTCAGTTGCTATATGCAACCGCTCGGCATAACCGTCAAAGACTGCGTTTTGTTCGTGACATTCAAGAGATAGGATTCTGTTCAAAAACTTATTTACCTCACGGAGTTCATCTGCCCCGTAAATAATTTCCCCATACTCGTTAAGAAGTTTATCCTTTAGCCCCAGCTTTTCAATGATTGCAACGCCGTCTGAAATACCACTTACAGCATTTTGGGCTAACGCCTTGTAAAACGATGCCAGCACATCAGCGGCAAAAGCGTTTTCTAAGTTATCGCCAGCGTTAAACAAACCTTGACTGCCTGTTTGTCGTTGCCCTTTTGTTAAAGCCCCTAACTGGTCTAACCGTTTGGCAATAGTTGAAATAAAACGCATTTGACCCTTTAGGTCTGTAGTCACTAATGCAAACGTAGGTGAAGAAACTTGGTTACTTCTATGGGAACGTCCAAAACCTTGTACTGCTGCGTCAGCTTGCCAGCCAGCTTGTAATAAATAATGAACACGGTGCTGTTGGTTTTTAGCCGACTTATCAGCGTGGTAGCTTTTGCCTGTTCCTCCGGCTTTAGAGAAAACAATTATACGTTTATCGCCGTCTTGAAATGCGGAAACATCAGCTTGCTTTTTATGAGCAATATTTTCTTCTTTGGCTTTACCGTCTTTAATGACAACACGCCGTTTTCGCCCGGTATTCTCTGCAACCATATCACTGCCAAAATGATTTATAATCATATCAAGAGCGGATGCCGGAACTTTAATACTGCCTAATTTATCAAGCAACATTTCCTTTTGCATAACTGCTTCACGGTTGATAACGGCATTGCCCTCACTGTCATAAACTGGTTTGCTTCGGGTATTTCCGTTTTCATCTTTATATTCTTCAAATTGGGTGGTAGGGAATGAATTTTCGATATATGACATTAACATTTGCTTGGGTGTCAAATCAAAATCTTCAAGGTCTAAGCCTTGTTCCTGTAAACGGGAAAACTCTCTTTCCTGTGCGCTTTCGTTCGTACTCACAAGCTGGATAACGACTGAATTATCATTATCTAACTGCTTTTGAATGTCGGTTATCATGCTGGGTATTTGCATAGCGGTAAGAATTTGATTGAAAAATCTTTGTTCAGCACTCCAAAAAGCCCCGTATGCCTTGCCTTTTGCCATGCCGTCTAAATCTTGATTGGTGGTTTCTAACGCTTTGTTTAAGTTTTGAAGGACAATCTGCCAAGAGCGGGCTAACTCGTCATATATTTTCCGTTGTTCTGGCGTTAGTTCGTGGACGATTTTATCATATACAACATCTTCATAACTTATATTACGGGATAGATAAACACCCATAGCTTTCATATCCCTTGCTATGAGTTCCATTGCGGCAAGCCCTCCGGCTTTGATTCTGTGAACAAAATTATCACCGTTGGGAAATGCCGTACCTTCGCCCCATAAGCCAAGACGTTCAGCATAGCGTAAATTTTCTACTTCGGTTGCCCCTGTTGCGGAAGAATAAATAATTTTTGCGTTTGGTAAGGCTTCCTGTATTGCCAGCCCTGCCATTCCTCGCTGGCTGGCTTTTTTTATACCCCTTTTGCCTTTTGAAGCAGTAGAATTTGCCATGTTATGGGCTTCGTCAAATACGATAACGCCGTCAAAATCTTTACCCAGCCAATCAACTATTTTTTCAAAGTTTGAACCGCTTTGGTCGAAACCCTTTGAAAGTGCGGAATATGTGGCAAACAGGATTGCTTCATCATTGCCTAAAGACTTATCAGCTTTTTTACCGCCCTCAAATTCCTTTACTAAATCGGAGTTGCCGAATAAAGCCTTAACATCTCTTTTAGCGTCCGGCACTAAACCCTTATTTTCACTTAACCAAACGGCTTTTTTTCTGCCTTGTGTGTAGTTATCTAAAATAACCCCTGTAATTGTTCGTCCTTTGCCTACGCCTGTACCATCACCTAAAAAGAATCCCCTAGTATTGCCGTTGGGTAGGATTTGGCTATGGCTTTGTCCGGCATACGTCACTGCTTCTAATTGAACGTCCGATAATATACCGTTGTCTATTATATCTTGGCTTAGATTAGGCTTGTAGGTAACAGTAGGTGGTTGTATTGCACTCATAGCGGCACTTTCGCTAATGTTAGCCGGGTGTGGCTGTACATTTTCAAGAAGTAACCGCTGTGGCTCGTAGTTTTCAAAAATGCTGTCTGTAAGTTCCTTTTTTACAGGCTTCGGCGGTTTTACTCTCTGCTCAATACTCCCAGCAGATTGTCCGTTATCAATAGTGCCAGTTCGTCTAGTTCCGTTATTGACATCATTTCTTCCGTCATTTCCGTTATATCGTTCTCCGTAGATGTCTGGTGCAAGCCCATCATTATTGATATTTGCAGATTCAGGGATAGGTTCGGGAGTTCCGCTAGAAACTGTACTAACTTCTGGTGTGACGGTCTGCTCTGGTCTATCTCCACTAACTGAGGTATTAGTTCTGCCGCCTGTGTCAGATACAAATTCATTGGGCTTGTGTTCTGGTTCTCCCTCTGAAACAGCGTCAATACGTGCTGTTGTAATGGGGTTTTGTTCATTTCTGCTATCATTTTCATATTGGATGCTTGGTCTGCCATTTCTTACTCCTTCCAAAATGTCCTGTACGTCCAGCAAGTTTTCTACAAATGCAGTCTTTACAGGCTCGGTTGTAGCCCCGGCTTTATCTATGACTAGCATTTGTACGCCAAAGGTTGTGCCGTATTTGCTGTAGTTTTTACCGTCTATGCCTATATTCGCCTTAACATTGTACTGCTCTTTAATTTCACGCCACCAACTTCTGAAAGCCGGGGCATCGTCAGCCATTCCTTGACCGACAATAGCAACCAACCGTCCGTTAGGGGCAAGCATTTTTAGTGATTGCTCGATATGCTTTGCGCCGATTTTAGTATCGTGTATATTTCGTTCAGCAGATGAGGAAAAAGGAGGATTCATAACAATAACAGTAGGCTCTAATTTATTGCCGTGGATATTGTTAATTTGCTCTGCGTCCTCATTAAAGAATCCGTCAAAGGGTAGGTTTTTGATAATTTCAAGCCTACGTTTGTCAAGTTCGTTTACATATACCTTTGCACCGTCTTTTTTAGCAAATACCGCTATACCGCCGATTCCAGCAGACGGTTCAAGCATTATATCATTTTCGTTAATATTTGCAGCCCAATTCGCAAGGTAGGCTATACTTGGTGGAGTAGAAAACTGCTGGTATTTTTCCATTTCGGCTGTACGCCTTGTTTGTGTGGGAAGCAATTCAAGTGTTTTCAGCACGTTTTCAGGCGAAAGATTGTCCACGGATAACATATACTGATTTACGCCAAGTTCCATAGCGTCATAGGCATCCTTTGGAGTAAAAGCGTTATTTGCCATTGTATCGCCGTATACTTTTGTTGCTTCTGCGTATAATTCCGCACTTGAAAATTTCTCGCCGGATTCTAGTTTTAATTTAACAAAATCAGCTATTGCCGTTGTTGCAGAAGGCATAAATTCAGCTTCCGCACTTTCAAGCGTAGTTTCCTGTGCCGATTGAGATTTACTTGAATATTCAGTCATTTTACCACGGGTATTGATAAAAACCATATCTCGCCCAGCTTGGCTAACTTCATCAACAAATGCGTCTAATTTCTTATCAGCTACACCAATCAAAGAAACTTCTAGCCCGTTAATACTTCTGCTTACTGCCGGATAATCAAGAAAATTTGACGCATATTCGGCATTATTTTCAAATACTACAACAAATTCCCCTGTGTCAGATAGCAACATACGGTCTGGATATTGCACTTTTGCAAGCAAATATCTATCGTAAGCAGATTGTAGTGTATCTTGCGGTATTTCCGCTATGACTTTTATATGCTGTGCCTGTAGTTCTTTCTGCTCTTTAGTAAGTGTGGGTTCTGCGTTATCTGTACCCAAGTATTCAGCAATAGCACCATAGGAATTTATATATACAACATTTTTACCGATTGCATTTAACCGCTTAATGTGGCTGTCTACGTCTTGCTCGGCTAAAATTGAACGGGTTACAGCTACACCGTCTATATTTACTCCAATAGTGCCAACACCAAGATTAGCAGTAATAAATGCAGAATCATCACCGTATAGGTGCGCCCACGAATCACCAGCTTTTACAATTACAATGTGGTCTGGATATTGTTCTTTTACCTCTAAATGCTTATCGTATATTGGGCGGGCAGAATACGTTGGGCGTTCGGAATTATCCTCATTTTCAATCGGTCGGTCTGAATTTTCCATTATTGCTGGCATTTCTGCATTTTTGGGGTTTTGGTAATACTCTTGCTCGAAAGTATCTACAGGCATATTTACATACACTGGAAGATACGTGCTTAAAAGTTCACGGAGCTGTACTTCGCCGTCAGATATGCCCTCTATCATAAAGGGTGTGTCATTTTTCAAATACACTAAATCGCCAACGGCGTATTCAAGTACAAATATGTCTAAGTCTGCGGTATCGTCTAAAGTTGAATTTTCTGCTTCCTGTTCTACGATGGCTGGCTCTGGCGTAGCGGCTTCGATTGATTGTTCAGGGGAAACTTCCGCAAATATTTTGTTATCTGTGAGATATTTGCCATAATCATGTGCCGTCTTGTTAATTTGGTAAAATGTATTTTCTTTCATAACAAGACGGTAATCGGGCTGTAAAAATTCTGGCGGTAATACCCCAATATCGCCAAAAATCCTGTAGTGGAGAAACGGATGGTTTTCTTTCAAGGGTATAGCGTACTCATTTTCGGGATTATCAGGCTCGTTTAATGCGTTTCGGAGGTTTTGGCGCACTTTTGCTATATTATCGCTACTTGGAAAACTTCCGTAATTTCCCCTCTGCTGTACTTCCTCACGGAGATAATCGTCAATGTTCATATCCATATACTTATTTTTCAGCGTTTTAACGGATTTTATTGTTTTGCCGTCTTGTAGAGCAGCTTCAATAAATTTCTTTGTGGAAAGACTACCGTATTCATCTGTGCGGAATGATTTATCTAAAGCAGTTAAAACCCTGCCTTTTTGCATAGGCGGCAGATTGTCAGTAAAGCCGTGGGTAAATTCATAGGCTATTCTTTCCGCAATTTCTTGTTGCAACTCTATTATAGATGCTTCCTTTAGTGCTTCAATACGCTCCCTGTTAGCTTCCCAGCGACTTATCTGTGCTTCCATATCTTCCGGCTTTATAAGGCTTGCAAAACGAGATATTCTACCGCCGGATTCAATATTGGGAACTTGATACACATATTCGCCGTTGTGTTGACGAAGTGAAGCAACTACATGTGTACTTACACCGTTAAAATATTCTTTGCCGATATAGGGGTCATTGGTTGGGTTTTCCTTAATCCGTTCAAGTTCGGATTTATAAGGCACTTCAAGGGGCAGAGCGTCAGCAAGACGTTCATACAAATAATCCGGCGTTCTTGCCGGAAGTACAATACCTAGCACTGCGCCGTCTACATTTTTGACAACCATGTGGTGAGAAAGAATGTCATAGTCCGTGTTATCGTCAACAAACAGGCTTAAATGCTGGTGTTCAGGTGATTTGTCGAAAATATCAACAAATTTTTGGTTGTACTGAAAATATTGCTTGTTATCCGCATAAAAATAAAACGGGGTTTTGTCTAATGCCAACTCATAGGGCTTTTGTGTCAGCTCATAATTACCGCTGGCTTGTTCCAAACGCTCTAAGATTTTTTCCGTTAGTACAGGCTCAATTTTATTTTTTGTTCTGCGTCCATTGATAAATTTGGCAATCTTATCAATATCCTGTTCGTTAGTTTTTACAATGTAGTAACCGTTTGATATGGCAATGTAACCGTCTTTGTCTACGGCATAATGCAATGACATATCCTTTGTAAACGTACTGATAAGGTTTTTTGTTAAGGGTAAGCCTGTAATGTTTGTGGTTTCCGGCTCGTTAATTTGCTCATTTTCAACAGGAAAAGAATCAAGCGTCATTTGAGTATGAGATGCGGAATTTTCCTGTGTTTCTGATAGTGTGGCTTGCATTTCATCTGGTTGTGTAGCTTCCAAGCTGGGAAACAGCGTAAATGTTCCGTTTTCAAAGGCAGTTAAATTATTAAAAGCGATTTTACGGCTTTCATACCCTGTATCACCGTCAGAAGCAGTTTCAAGAATTGAACTCATAGACGATAATATAGCAGTTACCGTTTCTGGATTATCCAGCATATTGCCTACTTTACGGGCTTCACCCCAAAAATCAGCACTGTTTCCAAACGAGATAGGGCGTGATATATCTTCCGGCAATCTATCATAAAACCTTATAATTACTGCCCCAAGCCTTTCACGCTCGAATAGCGGCAAATGGTTTAATTCCGCTTCGGACATATAACGGTTGTCTGCTATAAGCCTGTCTATACGGATGGCTACAGTTTTCCAAGTTAAAGTGGTTTGTGCTGTAGGTTCAAAATAACTTCCTTTTTTGATATGAAATCCTTTAGAATCATAATTTATATCTCCACTGCCGCCCCAGCCATACTCATTTTTAAGGAAATCAATTTTTTCCGCTGTGCTGTGGTCGTGAAGGAAGAAAGAATAAATACGAAATTTACTATTTTCTATATTGCTTCCTTTTTGTAAATGCGTGTCTATTTCTTCATTAGTGATAATATCGTTTTGCTTTTCAGAATCTAAGCGTGAATCAGTTCCCTGTAAATCATTTCCTCCGCTTGGGCTTTCAAGCTGTCCATATGCTCCACCCAGCCCATCGGGTCTGCTTCCTTGCTCGGCGGTGGTGACTGTGCCGTTAGTTGGCTCATTATCAGCTTTAACTGCCGGTTGGCTGCTTTCTCTATCTCCATGCAGTGGGGAAACAGCGTTTCCATTAGAGCGAAACTCGTATACAATGCCCCTCGGTGTGTTTGGAGATAATGTTTCCGCTCCATTCCGTACTTGCCTAACGCTTCCGGCATTTCTTGAATTGTTATGTTGGGTATTTGATAATCCCCTTGTGTGGTGTAGGTTATCTCTGTCATTATCGACCTCTCTTTCTGCGGAGTGTTGACGCTCAAAATTCTTTATCGTGACTTCAATTTTTCTTAAAACATCTTCGGTAACAATGCTTACACCCCTGCCAAGTGCATGAACGCTTGTTGGGGAGTTGAAATCAAATATAGGCTGGAAATCTTCATGCTGGATATGTTGCTGTGGGTCAATACCACAACGGCTCATAAGTGCGTAGGCAGTGCTAACCGTGAGGGCTTCCGTAAAGGCATTGTCTATATCCGATTCACTTAAATTATCTAGGTGACTGCCTTGTAGCAAGCCGATAATATCGGCTTTGTTAGCTTCATAGTAGCGCACGGACAGGCTCATAGCAAGGCCGTATAGATAATCTCCCATGTGGTTGGCAAGGGCTACGCTATCGCTGATGTCTATATCAGATACACCTTGGTTGCTGTAGGCATTTTCCAATGCTTCTATAATATGGGCTTTGTGTTCTTGTTTTAGTTCCCATATAATCGGGCGTGGTGCGTTCCGTTCTCTTTGGTAGGTGTCGGCAACGTCATAAACATATTTTAGGCGTGGCTTACTGCCTGTGTTGTCCAGTAGGGCTATGCCTTTTGAACCACGCTTGACAGGGCGATTCATATTATCCTTCCACAAGTCAAAATTTGCACAGGCTGTAGCATTAGGACGCTGGGCATGGATTAGTAGCTGTTCTTCAAAGGGATATTTATATAAACGTCCGGCTGTGGTGAGAAACTTCGTCCAATCTTCCATACTGCCTGTTATTTCTCGGCTTTGCTGGTCGGCAAGGCTGGCAAAATATTGGTACTTTTCGTTCAAACTTAACCTCCTTCCAAAATGTCAGAAGCAACCGCCTATGTAGGACAGTTGCTTCTGCGGATTAAACTTTTTGCCCCAAATACCGTATTATGATTTATACAGATAATAAAATGGGGGTAATCTAAAATGAATATATTATTATTGCCGTTCCGTATGGTTTGGGGGCTTATCAGCCTTGTTTTTAACCTTACAGGGCGTTTGCTTGGGGTTATATTAGGGCTTGTGATAATGATAATCGGGTTAATTCTAACGGTTACAGTGGTTGGTGCAGTAATCGGAATACCGTTATTGATTTTAGGATTTTTGCTTATGATAAGGTCGCTGTTCAAATAACGGCGATATTTTACATATCAGATTCACCATCAAAAATAAAAACCGCCGATTCTTCCTCGGCGGCATAAAATCCAATGGTTGCAAATTCTTCATCTGTAATAGTGTCCAGCTTTTCCAGCGTACTGCCGAAAAGAGCAACCATATCAGGTTCGTAAACATCATGGAGTGCTGTTACGAGGTCGCTTTTTAGTGCGTCTAAACTGCTGGTATCGTAAATGCACATCAGGTTTAATTGTTCGGCTGTGAATTTTTCCATATAATCCATTATCTACTCTCCTTGTTGTTTTTTTCGCTGTCTTTGCCGGGGGTTGATTTGTTGCCAAATTGCTGTTTTACCTTTTGTTCGTTGGCTTCTAAAGTGCCTATAATTGACGGCTTTTGGGGCTTATCACTACGGTCTTGGCGTAATGCCAGCACTTCATTTTTGGGGATAACTAAATTCATATTCCAGCGATTGCCTTTTTGTACGGCAAAGGCGGCGTTTTCATATGGGAGTTTATCTAAAAGTTTGCTTAATTGTTCCGTGCCGAAGTTGTTTGCAACATAAGCGTCCAAAGTTGTGGTGAAACTTTGCTTGTCGGGGCTGTTTGGTTCTTTGTGTGAATTTATCCCTGATATGAGTTTGGCAGCGTGGAAGTCTAACCGCCTATCGTCAAGTTTGTTTATATGCTCCCATAAACCAATGCTATCCATGCTCAAAAGCCCACTATCCCATACTTTTGCGGTTACAGCTTTTAATGCGTCTTGGTCGGCTGGCTCATTCCGCCAATACTCCATTTTAGGTAGGTCGAGTGGGTATCGTTTGTTAAATTCGTCCAACGGCATAACTACTTGCTTGTCAATGTCATTGAGATTGCCGAGATATAACCGCATAGCATTTGACGGCACAGCGTTTTCACGCACAGCTTCTGCGTATTTTTGAATATCAATCTCGTAGATATTGCCATAGATACTACCTTCTTTTAGTTCCCAAACTTCTACTACATAAGCTAGTTTAGGCTCTCTTTCTGCACCAGCACCATGATATAGTACGCCGTTGTAGCCACGGGTGTCCTTCTGAAATACTTCACGCTCCGAATAACAATCAATGCCGGACGGATAAGATACCCATACAAATGACTTTTCCGACATATCGCCCATTTTTGCCACTTGCTCCATATTGTCAAAACTGATTTTAATATCGTTGTCTAAATGATAGAAGGTATTGCATTGTGCAATATCCATTAAAGCCTTGCGTAAATCAACATTTGATAGGCAATCCATTATCTGTCCTCCCCTTCGATTTTCTTTGTAGATGTGTCTTTTTCAGGCATATTTTTGCCGGATTTATTGTCAAACTGTTGTTTGGCTTTTTGCTCGTTTTTGGCTAGAGTTGTCATTACAGACGGCTTTTCTTTTTCTGCTTCCCGGAAGCGGTTTACATACCCTTCAAGAATAGTTTTATGGGATTGAAGATAAACCTTTGGTGGAATCGGTATATCAATGCCCTTCGCCCATTCTTTTGTGGCATTGGAAAACCGTCCGTCATAATCAGCGTCTTGCACGTTGGCAGCCAGTATAAAGGCAACACGGTCTACACCGTATTCATCAATGACGCTTCGGACGGCGGTTTTTAAGTCGTAGTGATAAAGTTCTGTATTATTGTCACGTATTGATTGGTCTATGGCTTGACCGCACTCGCTGTTAATTTTAAGATTCTGGCGATAAATTTCAAGTTCGCCGTTATCACGGGCAGTACCGGCGGAATGTTTGTATATGGGTATTTGGCTTTTTAGAGTTTCAGCCTGTGTCGGTATTTCTTGTTCGTGCTGGGTTTCCAGAAACTTTTGCCAATTTTCTTTTTCAATACCAAAAATACCGTCATGTGCCAAAATTTCAGAAGAATCATTAACAGCGGATTCCGTATCGTCATTAAAAAGCAGATAAATTTGACAGTCTTGGTTGAATAGTTCAACAGCACGGTCTTGATTAAGTGGTAGCATACTCTCATAAACATAACCGTAAGCGTCACGGTCTGATGTGCTAATTGACGGGTCGGGCATGGGTTCTGCGGATTGCTGGGGTGCTGGCGGTAATTCTGTTTGTGTGGCTTCGGGTTGCAAAGGCTTTTCATTAACTAATTTCACATTTTCAATAATCTCTATTACTGCCGGAGGTAGATTTTCCTCAAAAAACGCAACCTTGCGAGAAGAATCAACATGGGCAACTTTCGCTAAACGTCCAACATTGTTAGGCTCGGTATTATCGGTATCTAGGTTATTTAATAGCGTAGTTCCGCCGGATTCATACATATAGCCAATGTTAAACGGCTTGCCGTCTGAATTAAAATACGTTACAGGGTCAATGTCCTTATCGTCAGTTAAATATCCACGGATTGGTGAATAATCTTGAACGCCGATATTATCAAACCATTGGGAAGCAAAAGAATTAAGCTGTGTTTCCAAGTTTTTAATGGTTCTTTCATTGCCGTTGCCGTCAATGCTATGCCATATACCATCTTCATCTATCCGCTGATAAAGTGGTGGATTGGATTGCTGAAATTCAACGGCGGTAGCGGTTTTAACTTTGTGGTCTACTTCAAATACCATCATGGGGTCATACATTAAATCGCCGTTTTGTGAAAATGAGTGCATGATAGATATTTGATTATCGCCAATCATTTCAACAGAAAGGGGCATATATCCTGTGGATTCCAAGCGGAGATAATTATATTCCCCGTTTGCAATCAGCGGAAAAAGTTCTGAAAGTTTTTCATAATTCTCTTGTTTTAATGGCGGTTTCCGTTTGGGCTTCGGAGTTTCAGGTATTACTTCCTCAACAGTAAAATCCACACCAGCAATATTTTCAGTGCTGGCTTGGGTAGTGTATTGAGGTTCTTGCTGTTTTTCTAGCTGTGCTTGCGCCGCTGGCTGTGCTTCGGCGGTTAGGGTTATATCACGTTCTTTGCAAATGGCTTGGAAGCGTCCTACAACTGCGTCAATTAAAATGGCAGATTCATTGCGGATAATGTCAAGGCTGGATTTTAGCCCTTTCATTTCTTTGTCGTGGTCGCTCCATTCCGCTAAATAGCCAAAACTATTTGCACCAGTTTCAATCCCTAATCGCTGGCAAACCACATAGGCGATACTCTCTGCTTCTATTTCTTGGACTTCACTTGATTTTTGCGTGTCTGTTTCGGCTAAATTGTTTTTATCGTGTAGCTTGGCATGGGTTATTTCATGGACGATAGCCGCTATGGTCTGTGCTTCGCTCATACCTTCACGTATGCCGATTTTTTCACCAAAACGGCAATACCCATCTTGGTTAGGCTTCATTGTTTCAAACTCAATAGGCAGGGGTGATACAGCTTTTAAGGCATTCAATAATGCTTCGTAATGTTCCACATTCGCCGTTAAGTTCTCTACCAATTCAGGCAAAGGCTCACCGCCAGTTTGTGAAACGTCAAACACTGGTACAAGTTTGAAGCGTGGCCCACTGCCCAGCGTTGTAAGTTCTTCCATAACAGGCTTGCCGTTTTCGTCCAGTACAGGGACTTTTGTTTCAGGGTCTATCTTCTCAAATAGCTTAGTTTCCGGCTTTTTTGAACCGATAGGAGCGTAAATATAAAGTGCTGTTTCGCCCTTTTTAGGGAAACGGGAAAATTCCTCTTTCCATAGCCTTGAACTTGCTATTTTTGTAGCATGGGGCAATTGAAAGTGGATAAGCATAATATTTCTGCGTGAGTAATTGTGAAAACATGCCATAGATTTCAAATAATCTTTATACTTGTCGCTGTTATATAGGTCTTTCATGCCTGTTTCCAGCTTTGAAGTTAATTCTTCTGTTTTGGCTTTCATTTTTGCTGCATAGGCTTCTTTGTCATAACCAGCCATTCAATCCTCCTTTTTTAGATTTTTTATGAACTCTTTAGCAAGTGATAAACGCTTTGAGGGCGTACCCATTGCCGTTGAAATTTATGCCAATCACCTTTTGCTTTGCCAAATTCGTCACGATAAAGCATTGCGTAAGGGAAGAACCCAGCCGCCCATGCGTCACGCAAACGGTTTTCCGCTTTCTCCATAGTGTCATTGGGATAGCCGATAAGAACATAGCACCTTATCTTGTTTGATGCCTTAGTAATACCTCCAGCACGTAGAAGTTTCCCGGCATATATTAATGGCTCGTAATCGTCCGGCGTGTCGTAAGCAAAGTACATACGCCGGGTTTTGGCTTCACGTAAAAGGTCTATGTGCCATTCCTTCAATAACTTAGCTTCCATACCGCCTGTAAATACGGGCTTTTCTGATTGTGTTTTCAGCATATCGAATACCGCACGGATATGATTTTCCGAACAAGCAAGTAAGTTATCGTCCAGTACATTGTGTCCTTCTGTGATAGGCAGTTCCCTTAAATTGCCCTCTCGCTGGGGAACATTGCAAAACCAGCAATTATTATCACAGCCCCGTGAAGTTATTACATAGCCTTTACGGAGATACAGCCCCGGCACAAAATCACCGCTTGGTGTGTTGTAGGCCGGCCCACCCAATTTTACGGGTAAGCCAGTTTTAGCCCATGCTTCCGCAAGCTGTTCAGCTTTTCCTCTGTCGTAAGAGAAGCTAACGCTTACATGAACCTCGTCTATATCAGGTAATATCTTCGGTGGTAGAGTAGTAAATGCAAGTGAATCATCAGGTGTAGCGTTAGTTTTTCGTGGAAATATTCTTGCAATCTGCAAAACATCTTCCTTTCGTTGAAATTGAAAAACCGCCTGTTTTTTTTGCACAGGCGGCTTTTAGGCTTTTAGGAATATATGCTTGACAATACGACCAATCGGACGTATCATGTTGCATAAAATAATTATTAGGGGTTTTATAATATGCCGCTTAACCTTATGCAGTCAGAAGCAACAGTCTTAAAAACTGCCCGTGATAAGTTAGGAATGACACAGCAACAAGTCGCTGATAAGGCTTATATACAACTACGGCAATATCAAAGGTTTGAAAGTGGGGAACGCAACCTAACTTCCTCGTCTTTTAATATTGCTTGCAACGTACTTGAAGCCCTGCAACTAGATATAGTAGGGTTTAAGCATGGGGATTATTGCCTTTCCGAAGATATAAACAGCATAGAAGAACTCCGCGCCCTAAGCGTACACAACTAAAAAATATGATTGGAGTGTCCGTATATGACCGCAAGCGACAAGCAGAACAGGGATATACTGGCTTGTATATCTCAAATGCCACAAGATATGAAAAAAAGGATAATCGCAAACATTGAATACGAACTCGGCATGACAATATCTGAATACAAGGAAAGCCGATTTAAGGCGGCAGAACTATTGGTAGCCGATGTTAAGACGAATCCCGAAAATTACACCACAGCTAGTCTTACTAATAGGCTCGGTGAACTTCTCTACCATTTTGAAACACCTAAACCTTTGGAACAGGAAATTATGCGTGTAAAAATGTTTATTGCGAGTAGGCACACCACCAAGTACCAAACGGACGGAAGTGTTGATTTGCCTGAAAACATTACTTATGAAGAATATTCAAAAGATTGGCCGCCCATAAAGTCTGAATGATGCGGTCTGCTGTATGGCAATGGTTTATTTCACGCCTTTTTGTTCAAACTCCATGCCAAACTTGGGGTAGCCCTTGCCCTCATCTGTCAACGTAATTGTGGCGTTATAGGTTTTCCCTGTCTTTTCGGAATAAAGCCCCTGCATAAAAATACGCCCATCCGTTAGAAGTGTGGTTGCAACTTCTTTGGTGAGCGTCTTTTTCTTTGCGGTAAAGAATTTGCTGTTTTTCCATAATACAAACTCGCATTTTTTACTTCGTGAGTTTTCGCATGAAAAGGCTTTTGGAGTTTCAACAACATTACAGCCACAACGTAAGCATTTGCCTATAGGTTTGCTTGCTGGGTTATCCGTTGGAAACAGTGCCTTGTTTTCGTCAGATACGGTTGCATGGGATTTTACCAAGTCAGAAATGAAGCGGTTTATTGAAATCATAAAATCATCAGCCGATAATTCCCCACGCTCAATACGCTTCAAATGGTTTTCCCACTCGGCGGTAAGCAGTGGCGATTTTACTTGTTCCGGCAGAACTTTTATAAGGTTTACGCCTTTTTCAGTAGGCAGAATTAGCTTGTCTTTACGTGAAAGCAACCCCGATTTTATAAGCCCTTCGATTATTGACGCTCTGGTAGCTGGTGTGCCAATGCCTTTACGCTCGGCATCGTCAGGCATTTCTTCTGCCCCTGCGGTTTCCATTGCAGACAGTAATAAATCTTCTGTGTAATGCTTTGGTGGTTGGCTAAAACCTTCTCTTACGCCTGTGCTGGCGAAAAACTGTTGCCCCTCGGATAATTCAGGCAGGGATTTATCAGCATCTTTTGAACCCTTACCCAAGCTGGTAAAAAAGGCTTGTTCTATGGCTTTCCAGCCAATTTGTACAACGGTTTTCCCTTTGGCAGTAAACACTTCGCCGTCACATTCTACTGTGGCAACTGTTTCAGCGTAAATATGCTTTTCTGATACCGCCGAAACAAGCCGAGTGCATATCATCATTAAAATATTCTGTTCTGCGGTGGGCAATGCGGATATATCAGCTTTTGCCGTGGTTGGTGTTGGTATGATTGCGTGGTGGTCGGTAACTTTGGCATTGTTCACTATTTGAGCAGGGTTTATATTGCCGATGCCAGTATCAAAAGGCAGAATCCCCGTCATGCTTTGCACTAATAAAGGTATGCCAGCCGCCATATCTTCCGTTATAAATCTGCTGTCCGTTCTTGGATATGTCGCAATTTTTTGTTCGTATAAATTTTGCACGGCACTAAGGGTTTGTGTTGCGGTATAGCCAAAAAGCTTGTTAGCTTCACGCTGTAGCGTGGTAAGGTCATATAACTTTGGTGCAGACACGGATTTTTCATGCTTCTTTAATGATTCTATATTGGCGGTTTTGCCGTTACAAGCAGTGCGAATATCCTCTGCAACGGATTTATGCTTGATTTTTTCACGCTCTGCCGTAAAACCACCCCCTGAAAGTTCTACTACATAAAAAGGCTCTTTTGTGAAATTATTGATTTTCTGCTCCCGTTCCACTACCATAGCAAGCGTTGGCGTTTGCACTCGGCCAACACGCAAAGAAGTATTATACAAAATGGAAAATAGACGGGAATAATTCATTCCGATAAGCCAATCGGCTTGCCCTCTGCACAGTGCGGAATGATAAAGGCGGTCATAATCCGTACCGTTGCGTAGGCTTTCAAAACCTTCTGTAATTGCGGATTCTTCCATGCTGGAAATCCATAGGCGTTTTACGGGCTTCTTACATTTGCTATGCTCGTAAACCAACCGAAAAATTAACTCACCCTCTCGCCCACTGTCGCAAGCGTTTATTATGGTGGTGACTTCCGCACGTTTCATCAGGTCTATAAGGGTTTTCAACTGCTTCTTAGTTTTTGGTGCAGGGTCATATATCCAATTTTCAGGCAGAATAGGTAAATCCTCATAATGCCATTTTGAATATTTTTCGTCATAGGCTTGCGGCTCTGCCAGCCCCAATAAATGCCCGATACACCACGAAATAATAAATCCGTTTCCCTCATAGCTTCCATCACGGCGAGTTTTAGCACCCAACACATCAGCTATTGCCTTTGCTACAGACGGTTTTTCAGCCACTACTAAACTGCGGTTGCTCATATTAAAAAATCCTCCTTTTTCAAAATAAAAAAGGCACTTCGCTATAATTAACAAAATGCCTTTATATAAATATCTCATTGACTATTGCTTTGTGCTTAATCCTGATACTCCGATTTTTTCAAAATAATCAAGCTGTCCGTGTTATACACGGAAACTTTGCTGCCTACCTTCAAGTCTAATTCATCTCGCATGTTACAGGGTAAGGTTATTAGCCCCAATTCGCTAATCTCACAGACCGGGACTTCTGATTCCAAATTTTCTTCCGCTCGTTGCAAGATTATTATTGTACCTATAAGGGTTAATGAAAATTTATCACCTTCCGTTAAAGATAATTTTTTTCTAAGTTCGCTATGAACAACTATACGCCCGATTTCGTCCACAGTTCGTCCACTGTATCTCTCCATGTTTTACCTCCGATTCATGAATGACAATCAATGAAATATTTTAATGATTGTAACCCATGAAGCAGCCATTGTCTATATATAGATTATATTAATCTATTAAAGGAGAATATCAAACCCTCATATGGATTAAACTTATCCTTATAAAGACACAGGAGGTTGTAGCGTGGACACATACGAACTTGTACGAAACAGGATAATAGAATTGTGCGGAAAAAAGCGTTGGAGTTATAACGCCCTTGCAAACTATTCAGGGATTCCGACATCTACCATGAGGAACATAATTGACGGAAAAAGCACAAACCCCGGCATTGTTACAATAAAGAAGATATGTGACGGTTTAGAAATATCACTGATAGACTTCTTTGATTTGCCGGAGTTTGCTAGTCTTGAACAGGAAATAAAATAGGTTTTACCAACCGCTTTGCGGTATGCGTCTATTAGGTGCAAAAATTGTGCTGGCTGCTGTGTCGTTTCCAATTACCCATTCGTCTGTTCCCGGTATTCTGCCGCCAACGTCAACTTTATTGGCAAACATCATGCCGTCAGGAAGCAGGGTATGATTTGCAGAAAGCACATCTACATAAATACGTGGGCGTTCCACCGACATAAATCCAGCCGGAACTTGCCCGAAGAATAGAGTAATCTCCGTTACATACTCATTAGCACCAAGCCCAAGGTGAACAGGACGCAACTCAATCACATTGTTGCGTAGTGTAGAAAGATTGTCAGCAACAACAATTTCATTACCCCTGTTGGTTGTTGCCAAAATTCTATAACGTAAATCATGGTTATACGTGCCTGTAACCAGTTTATCAACACGCACGGCATTTGTTGGTAAAATATCACGCCAGAAGAAATCAGCCAGCGGTGTTGAAGATTCATTGCGAACTGTAGGAATTTCATAGAAAACATTATGCCCCTGCATAACTTCTGCCGGCCCGGTTTTACGGATTGTTACACCCATATTTGCGGAGAAGTTGGGGAATGTTACTCTAACTATTTGGCTTTCATGCTCCAACTCAAAATGAATTTCTTGCGGATTTATCATATAAAAAGCTGGTGCGGTTACTTCACGGGCTATATATCTGCCGAGCGGTAATGGACGAGATACCGCCATGCCACGCTCGTTAGATACAATCCTGTCCACAAGGTTGCCTGTTCTTGCTTCAAAAATTTCAAATATTGCCCCAGCTAACGGAGTGCCAGCCGGAAGCCCATTGTGACGGTTATCGTCACCTGATACTTTTAGAATTTGCAACTGTCCGGCGATTGGAATTGCTTCCCAAACTATTTCTGTTATTCGCCCAGCTATAAATTCTACAGTTCTAGGCACATCATCATGGCTATATCCTTGGGCTGGTCGTGTCATGCGTATAGTGTAACGCCCCGGTGCTAGGATTGCACTGAAATCAATAATGCCCCGATGGTCAGTGTAGAAATTACCTACTACTTTGCCATTGTGGTCGAAAACCATAAATTCCACGTTAAAAATACCTTCGCCTGTGATAGCGTCTTTGTGCAGAAGCCTAAACCCTGCCAGCGGTGCTATTTGTATTTCTAAAACGGCTTGCTGTCCGGCGATTACTGTAACAACATGAACGTCTGTATCAGCTTGATAGCCTGATAAAGAAGTAGCCACACGAACATGATACACTCCGGGGGCTAGGTGGTTCAAGTTGATTCTGCCGTGGCTATCAGTGAGGAAATTGCCGTTTGGTGCTAGTTGTGGGCTGTTTGCTGGGGTTTGGGGCTGGTTTCCGTCTATCATTTGTCCTGTTACCAACTGCCCATCAGCACGACGCACTTCAATTTCTATTCCTTCCAGTGGTCTGCGAGTTTGGGCATCGGTTACAATAACCAAAAGCCCTGCGGCTGGTGTGTTTTCTACCACAAGAACATGTTCACGCTGTCTTGCAGAAGCGTCAATATTAAACGCAATAACTTCTTCATCAACGATAAAGCCGGGTAATGCTCTGGTTTCACGGAGATAATAGCGTCCGTCCTCGATAACAGGCAAGAAAATTAAACCGTTTCTGTCTGTCACAAAGTCGTGCATCCCATTTTGAGGATTTACTAGCCTTGTGCCGTCTGGTCTGGAAATTTCAAAAACAACACCTTCCAACGGCGCACGGGTTAAGCTGTTAATTTTGCGGATAGTTAGCTGTGCTTGCCTATAATTTCTTACTGTAACCGTTAAATCCCTGCCTTGATTTACTTCAAAAGGCGTAGGGGCAGCTAAGACAAAGCCATCTAATGCCCTAACTTCAACTGCAAGGTAAGAACCGGGGGCAAGGAATCCTAAATTGATACGCCCTGCATTGTCCGTTGTAAATTCAAATGTGTTATTGGCAGGGTTTTGTACCCTTTCACCGTTTTGTCGGTGAATTTCAAATACTACACCTTGTAACGGTCTGCTGGTATCGCCGTCAATTTTCAAAAGGTTAATATCTCCCATGCGGTAGTTACGCACAGTTACGGTTAAATCTCTACCTTGGATTACTTCAAATAGTGCTGGGTCTGCTAATTGGTAGCCCTCCAACGCCCTAATCTCCACTGCAAGGTAAGAACCGGGGGCAAGGAATCCTAAATTGATACGCCCTGCGTTATCTGTTGTAAATTCAAACGTGTTATTAGCAGGGTTTTGTACCCTTTCACCGTTTTGTCGGTGTATTTCAAATATTACACCTTGTAATGGGCTGTTGGTATCGCCGTCAATTTTCAAAAGGTTAATATCGCCCATGCGGTAGTTACGCACAGTTACGGTTAAATCCCTGCCTTGGATTACTTCAAATGGTGCTGGGTCTGCCAACTGGTAGCCCTCCAATGCCATTATCTCAACTGCGATATAAGCACCGGGGGCAAGAAATCCCATGTTAATACGCCCTGCGTTATCTGTAACAAATTCAAATGTGTTATTAGCAGGGTTTTGTACTCTTTCGCCGTTTTGACGATGAATTTCAAATATTACACCTTGTAGTGGGCTGTTGGTATCGCCGTCAATTTTCAAAAGGTTAATATCACCCATGCGGTAATTGCGGAAGGTAATGGTTGTGTCTACGGTATCATTGGCAACGGTAATAATTTGCGGCTCTGCACCTATGAATCCCGGTAACGGTATTGTTTCAGTGATGATATAGGTGTTTGGCTCAAGTGAACCGATTGTTACCATACCGTTTGCTCCTGTGACAAACTCGAAGCTGCCAGTGTTGGGGTTTCTTAGCCTATCCCCTGTGTGTCCATTGCCGTAAAGCCTTGCAACCTCGAATACTACGCCCTCCAATGGTTGGTTGGTATCTCCGTCCAGCTTTAGAATATTCCAAACACTGTAGCGGTAGTTATGAACTGTAAGAGTAGTAGGCTCAAAATCATTTACTACAAATACTACAGGGTCAGCAATCTGGAATCCCGGTAACGGACGTAATTCACGGGCTACATAAGTGCCGTGGGGCAAGTGCGGAATACGAATAAGCCCAGCACCGTCTGTAGTCCAAACAAACGAACCGTCACGAGGATTACGCAACCTTTCTTCAACACCACCGAAGAAATGTGCCACTTCAAACTGAACACCCTCCAATGGCTCTAAAGTGTGTCCGTCCAGCTTGCGGATTGTATAATCAGGGTATCTATAGTTGCGGATAGTGATGAGATAATCTCTGTCATGTCCAACTTGGAATACATAAGGCTGTGCCAAACGATAGCCCGGTAATGCTCTTATCTCCGTGGCTACATAAGAACCTGCTGGAAGTTCGGGAAGCCTTATCATACCGCTGGAATCCGTGATAAACTCGAAGCTGTTGTTAGCAGGGTTTCTTACATGTTCCCCTGCAAGGGTAGTGATTTCAAATATAACGCCTTGTAATGGCTCGTTGGTTACGCCGTCCACTTTATGAATAACAAACGTGGCTAGGCGTGGATTTACAAAGCGTTCTACCCTCGTTTCTCCAGCTACAATCTGGATAGCACGGCTTGGCTCAACGATTGTAAAACCGTCAGGCGCACGGGTTTCAATAACTTCATAGCTTCCGGGGTCAAGGTGTTCAATAGTGATTAAGCCGCCTTGGTTTGTAACAAGACGATGCACTAATTCC
>Ga0123355_10002746_pt1 | contig 24950 bp, 20 predicted proteins | sample TergutEmb28metaG_3_FD_89872 | JGI IMG/M metagenome (GOLD analysis project Ga0123355, IMG submission 89872) | Embiratermes neotenicus P1 segment gut microbial communities from Petit-Saut dam, French Guiana - Emb289 P1 | ecosystem: Host-associated > Arthropoda: Insects > Digestive system > Gut ...
CTTTGTTATATCTATATCCAAGTTGGTTTCTTCTTTTACCTCTCGACGCAATGTCAATTCTATTCTTTCGCCATTATCCACGCTACCACCAGGCAAATCCCAAACATTCGGCTTATAATTATTGCTTGCACTACGCTTTAACAACAACACTTTGTCTTTTTCTATTATCAGCGAGTGTGCTGCTATATACTGTTTAGCCTTTTTCGCATATCTAAAATCAATATAGTCAACCAGTTTATTTTTGTTCGTTTCTGCTTGCTGCTTCCACATTTCATACGGCATTCCCATGTTCCACAAAAAATGAAATGTTTCTTTTTGACGTTTATATATGTCGTCGTCATTGTTTACCCTTATTTCAAACGAAGAAGTTCTACCATTGTATCTATCGTCGTTAACATAATTTGTATATGGTTCATAGTAGCATTGCGTGTCTGTCAACAGTACCGACCCAGTAATCGGATAATCAATGAATCTTACCTCTATATTGCTATACATCATTTTCAGGTTATCGTATCCAACAAGAGCATCATTTAATTTTATTTTGAACCACTTCGTATTAACGAACTCCGCAACAGCAACATCGCTCACCACTTCAGATGCTATTAACTGTGCATACATCCTCTCATTTTCATAACTAAATGCTGTCAATGCGGCATAGTAGGAGTAAGGATTTAGTAACAATATTTTAATGGTAGCGGTTTTTATTTTAGCCATAGTTTCAAGTGTTTGCTTATGCCTACTGCCAACACTCCCCAAAAAAGAACTACCGCTTCTAGCAATAAGATAAAAGGTATTACTCTCTAAAATAGACTTTCCTTTATCAATATTGCGCTTAGCCATATCTTTCGCCCTATATATGTCCTGAATGCCAAATTCATCTATGTGCAGTCTTTCATTTTTTTTCTGACTAATCTCTAATAACCTCGAAAGATATTGAGATACATTATTACGCAAAATATTAATGAAGTAAGCCGAATCAAACGATATAATCGTCATTTGACGGCTCTCTAGTTTTTCTATCAAACTAAAAACCTTGTTGATTTTCTTTTTTGCAGGTGTGGCAGCATGAAACGCAACATAGGTTTTTTTATTACATAAAATGATTACTGGGATATTATTTTTAAATGCCTCTTCGTACTCTACATCCCAAGTTATTTGCCCGTGCTTTTCATTTATTACAAAAATGCATAGTGATGAGGCATGTACTGTACTTCTAGAATTATCTTCAAAAGATGCTTTGGAATTGTTCATGTATTTGATTTTATATTGCTTAAAATCATACACCTCAGCTCCAAATCCTTGTGCAACTTCATTAAATGCTTTGGAATACTCTTTTGTATCATATGCACCACAAAACATGAATTTCAACATAGCGTTTCTCCCTGTACCCTATAAAGTACCTTATCTGCATTTAAATCATTGTTTAATTATTGCAAGATACTTGCCGCCAGCACTCTCAAAGTAGTAGTAAGCAAACACTTTTATTATAACATATTTCTTTAATAATTGCAAAAGATTTAATGATGTTTTTAGTCTAATAACAAAAAAAGACCCTAATTTGCTAGGGTCGCTCTATATGTCGCTTGTGCTTGCCAGTCTTTCTCCATGCCGCATTTAAATATGAAACCGCAGTTCCTTCTTGGTTTTGAATACAACTTTCTCTATTAGGCTTCTAAAAATCACCGTGAAATTCTTGGCATGGTAGTTTTAGCATTTGGCGGACTTCCTTGATTCTTGCTCTCATCAGTTCGTACATGCCATGCATCCGCTCCGCTAACTTTATCTCTTCTCGTAGCAATTTCGCTATGTTCATCAGCTGGTTGCCTTTGACTTTGCCATAGGCTTTTGGGGCTAATTGTGTTATTAAGTAAAATGCGACTTATTACTTAATAGATATGGCGGAGAGATGGTGATTGCGTTTGAACACCTACTGAGTTCAAACGCTGCTGTGTGTGGTGGAGTAGGCGGGAATTGAACCCGCGTCCGGTGCAGGGCTTCAAAAAGGCTCTATATGCTTAGTTGTTTTTGGTCTTATGAGGGTTGGGATAACAACAACCGTACCTCAAGTGACCTTTTTTGGCCTTGCAGGGGTATAAGGTCATAACCCCCCGCAACATTCTCCGCCTAAAATGACGCCCTCACCGCTCCGGCGGAGCTAGCGGTGAGCACGACGGCTAATAATTAAGCCGCAAATGCGTATGCAGGAGCATAGCTCGGTGCAACAACATTATTTGAATCTGCAATTAAAATTTTGCCGTTTTTAGGTAGCCGGCGCTACCGCATACACCCTTAATGATTTTCTACACCGTCGAAACCTGTACTACCCCAAGATTATCAGTATATCATAAAAATAGCGCCTTTGTCAAGCGCTTTGAGAAAACTTTTTATTATTCGTTTTGCAAGTGATTATTTAAACCTAAACAAACTCTTTCTATCGGATTGCTTCGTCGCGTTGCTTCTCGCGACCAAATCTCAATTACAAATTATTTATCGCTAATTTGCTTAAGGCATCCCAACGCTCCTTGTGATTATCCATGCGGAAGTTACAATAGCCGTCTATAGCAAAAACCTCGGTGACGGTCATTTGTTCGGAGAGAATATTATAGTCGGTAAAATAATCAAAATCGGCCAGTAATTGACAGACATCGTTCAGTTTATCGGTATCGGTAATAAAGGTAGCCAGCTTATCGACAAAGTAGTCTTTTTTACTCATTTCGATAATACATTCGACTAAGTAGTTTTTTATGGTTTTGACGGCTTTGATTTCGTCTATTTCGTTAAAAGCAAAACTGAGCGCAACACGTCTTTCGTCCGAATCAAGTGCGCTAACTACACTCGTACCGGTAAGATTTGACAAAACTTTAGCCTCTAAATCCGCCAAAGTCCCCATATTTTTTATGTCGATTGTAATATGAATTTGTCTCATGATAAAAGTCTAAGTAATGTACTTGTTTATTTTATGCCTGTTCGGACTTTATAATGCAAGTCCACTTTAAATAAATTAGAAACTAGAAATTAAGAATTAGGAATTGTTGGTTTATTTTTCTTTTTTACCTTGAATTGCTAATTCTTCACCCCTAATTCCCAATTTTATTAGCTGCCATACTCCTAATATCACCAAAAATCCGCCGAAAAAACGGGATAGTAACTGCCCCTCAAATCTTGCGGCAAGTAATGCTCCGGGAATTGCCGTGACTATCGCGGGGAGAGCAATTAAAAGGGCATATTTTGGCTCGACGCGTTTTTTAATGAAATGAATTACTAGCGCTACTGCCGCCATTGGTAAAAATGCCGCAAGATTAATGCTTTGCGCCGAATGTTGACTTATTCCGCCAAAAGTGGTTAAAAGCGGAATAAGCAACGTACCACCTCCCATCCCCATACCGCCGAAAGTTCCGCCAAGAATGCCTATAATTACTAAAATTAGAATTTTCATAATGCAATCTTAAAAAAACAACAATTTTCCTCCCGCTATTATCATTAATGCCGCAAAAATTATTCCTACCGCCTTGCTCGGCAATTTGCCTAAGAGTACTGCGCCAAAAAGTCCTCCCGCGACTACCCCTCCGGCGATAATTGAACCTTCCTTTAAAGGCAGGTGATCATTTATCATATAGATTATTAAGCTCACTATTGAGATCGGCAGCATGGTAAGTATGGCGGTAGCATGGGCTTTTTGGGCTTCAAGCTTGATTCCTTGCTGCAATAACGGCACACAAAGCATGCCTCCGCCTCCGCCGAAAAAACCATTAATTATACCGATGAAGAGACCGCCGAAAATAGCGGCTGTTTTTCTTTTCTTGCTGATTTTAGTTGATTTACACATCAATATTACATAACAAAAAACAACCGATGGAATTTACTGATTTCCAACTCAATCTAAAGGTCGGTTGCTTTTCGTTTCTCATTACATTAGTCTTAGTAACTCTTTAAAAAAAATTCTTATAATACTCGTTTTAACATTGACAAAGGGCTGTATATTATTGTATACTATACGTTGTATGCAGTAAAACTCTAGTCTTAAGCTAGGGGTAGCATATATATTGATTTGTCCGCAATACTAATAGCAAAGGTAAAAAAACAATGAAACTACTTACAAGAAGACATTTGCCAAAGGTAACTGTATCCGCGCTGATTTTCGCGGCGATATTTTTGCTTGTTTCCTTTACGGGACTTATTCGTCCCGCATTTAACGCGGCGGCGCAAGAACCGCCGGTTTTCACTCGTATACCGCTAGGCATAACCAATCCGCATTTTAGCAGCACAAGCGGGAGCGGCGCTTTATTGGACGCAACCGGGTGGACAGGCAGTGCCTTAGGGTCTACACGCGGCGATAATGTCATACACGGCGTTGCCACACTTACCGCCGACGGTTTTATCCCTAATAACCGCGAAATCCGCTTGGCAGGTTATCCCGAGGGGACTTTCCCACGCTCTCCTTTCGGCGAAGCCGCCGGTACAACTCTAGGCGACCGCTTTAAGGATTCTGACAAGAACGCTTTGGTTATCAACACGGGACTCAGCGAAGGAGCTTTCGGCTATACATCCTCGGCTTTGACGCTTGAGCCTGATCGGTTTTTCCGTATTTCTGTTTGGGTAAGAACGGGGGATTTTACGCGCGGCGGGGCTTTTGTCACACTCAACGGGCTTGACCGCAGACTTGTATTTGAACATATCAATACTACTGCTTCTAACAATCCGCAAACTTTCAGTTGGCAGGAATTTGCTTTTTATGTAGCAAGTCCTTCTCATAAATCATCCACGGTTACATTGGGCCTGCAAGTAGGTGATTTTACCGAAGAAAACCTTGATACGCGTACCGAACGCAGTTTTGTACCAAGTATCGGCTGGGCATTATTTGACACTGTTACCGCCGAGCAAATATCCCCTATTGATTTCCGCGATGCTTTAGCCATGACCACGAGTACTAATCCTGCCAGACCTCCGCTAAATTTTCACGCAAGCGACCAAAACGGTTTTAGCATACGTAATGAAGACCGTATAGTGTTTGACGCTAATGAATTATCTCCTAATCTATTTGAGGATTATGGATGGGACTTCTTCCCGTATTCCGACTGGACTTTCCCAGGTAGAGAAAATCAAAATTGGACAAGGACGGGAGCAACATCCGCTATGGCATCCTATACTTTGGAGGACGGTAGGAATACTCCCAGCGTTGTTCCTTCCAGAGTTCTTATTATAAGCGCTAACTCAACCGTACACGCCGGGGTCAACTCATTGCCTATCACAATCGGCAGAAACACATTTTACCGTCTTGGCATTTGGGTTAACGCTCAAGACATTGAGGATGGTAGCGGTGCGTCCGTTGTACTTAGAGCTAACAGAACCAACGAAGGAGATCATGGTGTTTTTGACCGATATGCGGTAGTACATCCTCAAACAAATTTAACGGGCAACACTTTTGACGGGGCAACTTTCGGCTGGCAAGAGGTTGTCTTTTATATACAGGGCTCAAGCATGAGGACAATAGACGACCTTAGAATTGAACTTGCCTTGGGGCAAGAGGGTTCTCAAAGTCAAGGTGTCGCTATGTTCACGGGTCTACGGCTTCAGCGGATTGACCCGAGAGAATTTGATGCCGCAAGTGCCGGCGGAACGCACGTTACCCTTAGTGAAATCGCTCCTACCACGATAGCTAACGGGCATTTTAATGAGGTGGGTCCTTGGAATCCTAACGATTTGCCCACCGTACGTACGCTTGACGGGGTTACGCATAATGTGCGTTATCCTTTGCCGGTAAGCGGATGGGTACAAGGTGACGCGTCTAGTTCGCATACTGCCGGCTTTCCTGTCCAAACAGTGGAGACCGACGATTTTGTGGGCGGAATTGTGCATATGGACGTATTTGGTTCAAGTGACGCTTATAATATTCGATTAGGCACGGCGGCAAGCCCAACTATGGGCATAAGCAACGGTCCTAATGTGCTTATGATGTTTAGTCCGGTAGATACTGCTGTGTTCTACCGCTCTCCGGCGTTAAGTCTTAGTGCAGATAGTCATAACCGCATTACTGTGACAATGCGCACTTTAGGTATTAGAGGTTATGGGGCTAATTTGGTTTTAAAGCGCGGTAATAGCATAATTGCGACAATTGAGCAAATCGATACTAATGACGATTGGCGTGAATTTAGCTTTTATGTTTCTGCCGACACTGTGGCGCAAGGTGAGATTTTCGTTGAAATTTGGCTGGGATTAGAAGACCGACACAACCTTGGCACTAAACTTTCAAGAGGTCATGTTTTTGTAGACAGCATCGAAATGGAAGCAAGTGATTTCTCTGAATTTCAAACACGACGAAGAGATTTTGTAGCTAGACTTACTCCTCCGCGTCATTTTGCCGTAGCCGAATTCGGTAATGAGAATTTTATCGGCTTTGACCGTTTTAGCAATGAGTTTATACGAACACCTTATAACTGGTCTTTACAAACAACTGCGCCTAACGTAGTATCTTACGGAATATTTAATGCAAATTTTGTGTCCGCCGATACGCCTTTATTTGCCGGTCCCACTCCGTTTGAACATATAGCCGGCGGTCAACGAATTTCCGACGAACCTTATGTAATGATGCTCCGTAATGCGGGAAGGGCGCATTCCACTCTATCGTCATTTGATAATTTTTCATTAGAGTCTCACTCTTTCTATAGACTTGTAGTATCAATGAAGGTATTCCTTAGCGGTGCAAATGATAATACGATAGGCGCAAGACTTGAGCTTACAGGAACACCGTTTAGTTTTGAAAACATACAACCGCTTAATCTTACCATGATGCCTACAATAGGAGGAAATAGAGTATTTCTTAATGAATACGGTAATCAAATAAATCCGCAAGAATATCAGGAATACGTCTTCTATATCAGTACGGGAGACTCTGCGCATTCTGTTTTTGTCGATATTGGACTTGGCGGGCGCTTGCCCGTCGAACAAGCCGCCGGTGTTATTTATATAAACAGTATTTCGCTTCACGAGATTTCAGGAATTGATTTTGACGTTATAGAGGAATATGATGAAGACGATGAGCTGTTCCCTTTCCATAGAAGAGTTAGTTTGGGGCAATTCGACGGCGATACAGGTGATGATGAAGCGACTGGTGACGGCTTTGTATGGCAATGGTGGCTGTTGCCATCGATAGTTTTCTCGGCACTTATGCTTATCGCACTTGTCTTGATAGTAGGACGCAAAGCATTTGCTAAAGTGCCTGCTCGTGCATCGACTCCTAAGAAAGTCACATATGATCGTCAGAAGACTCTCAAGCGCATACACGGAGCAAATACAGGCGAAGATGTCGTTATTGAAAGCGATGCGGGCGATAACTTTGATATGTTTGACGACAGCATAAAAGCTAAAGACGAAAAGACCTCTAAGATGCCGAAGCAACCAAAAACAGTTTTCGACGAATTCGACGACGAGCCACTACTTGACGACAAGCCGGAAGCGGATTCTCATGCCGAAACTACGACAACTGAAGACGAAACGGTAGCTGTCGAAGAGCCTAAAGAAAAAATAACATACAGCGACGAGTTTGAGGATTAAATTAATCGTAAAAAAATGTCCTGCTTGAAGAGCAGGACATTTTTTTAGTCACTAACCACCAACTTCCCTATGGTCGTCATTGGAGTGCTTTTAAGTAGCAGGTCTTCAAATTCCGCTTGGTTTATAGTTGCTACACTTTTCATAGCGGAATCGCGAATATCTATTCGGTGATAATAATTTCCACTTAGCATTTTGGTTACTTCTAATATTGTATTATCGCGACTGACCATTATTTCTCTTACCCTTAAGCCTTTTTTTAGCCGTTTGCTTCTGTATGCTTGCGAGTAAATACGGTGGTATGCACAAGATTTATCGGGAATTACCGTTGCCGCTACTATAAACGCCGCTACAGCGCCTAAGCTAAAATTAACTACAAAAAAGAACGACACCAAAAAACCTATAGCAAATACTCCCGCAAATACCCAGCCGAATATCCGTAGATATCTGTACGCCTTTTCCCTAGGCATTTTGTGCGATAAAAGCGCTAGCATAGCTCTTCCGCCGTCAAGCGGATAAATGGGCAAAAGATTAAAGACACATAAAAAGATATTAGCGGTAACAAACATTCGGCTGAAAAAGTATGTAGCGGGAATCAGCCACCACAACGCCACAAAAATCACAGCAAGCAATAAACTAAAAAGCGGACCGGCCAGAGCGATAGCCATCTCATCATTAGGCTTAACTCCATCAATATCTCCCGACAAACTTGCTCCAAAAGGCATAAGCTTAATATCATTAAGCACATATCCTCTCCTTAAAGCAACTTCCGAGTGAGCTAACTCATGCAAAATGACGGCAATAACATACGCTACAAACGAATATCCCGCTCCAATAACAAACATGACAACCCCCATAAGGATTGTCATGTAGGAAATTTGTATCTTTAGCTTAGACATAAAAAAATAAAAACTGAATAATTTTAAATCATTACTCCCGTATCTTCCATTATATCGGCTATAAATTGTAACTTTCCATCCCCATCCCCTCTCATATCGCCGGGAATAACGTCAAAGCTAATTGCTTGCCTTATGTAATGACTAACCGTGCCAAAAAAAGGCAATCTAAGGCTATTTCCTAGCCAAACGCCAAAAACCAAAGCGCACATGGCGATTGTCACAAGCCACGGCGCAGGAATTTTAATCTTTTTAGATTTACGTCTATGCTTAACTTCCAGCGGAGTAATCACTACATCGACAAAATTACAGCCATCGTATCGTTTGCTCATGATACTATGTATATGCTCATATAAGCCGAATATTCTACCCCCACCCATTCCAAATTAAAAATCTATAGCAAAATTATAACTTTTGTCATAGTGCTTACTTGGGGTCAAAAAGTTTACGGATAGCTTCCATATCAAATTTAGGCTTGTGGTATTTGTCAAGTAATCCGTTAACTTCCTGCTTAACATCGGTTAATTGAGTGTAGCAATAACCGACAAAATCGCATTCAAATATACCTTTATTAAGACTCGCTAGCCTTAATAAAAACTCTTTTTCATTTTTAGCCGCGCCGTTATAACCCCAATTACCGTTTTTTGCGTCAACATCAAGCGCGATACCGCCGTATTCGGTCATCATAATAGGTTGAGCGGCATATACTTCGCCGTGCGCGATTTGTTTGCGTTGCATAGGATAGAGGTCGTCTATATTTTCTCTTGTGTATTTTTTGGCAAAATCCTCTCCCCCGAACGAATAGTCGTGGATACTTACGATATCGTTTTCGGTTATGTTTTCCCAACCGTCATTAGAACTTATAAGCCTTGTTTTGTCAACGGCTCTTGTTGCGTAATATAAGGACCGTGCAAAATCCTGCTGCATTTCGCTTGTAAGAATCTTGCGCACTCCCCAACTTTCGTTGAGCGGAACCCAAACAATAATCGACGGGTGATTATACAACTGCTTAACAAGCTTTAAATACTGCGCCGTTATCGCTTCCGCTTCAGCAAAATTGTAGTGATATGCGCTTGGCATTTCGCCCCAAACCAAAAAACCTAAGGTATCAGCATAGTAGTAAAAATACGGATCTTCTATCTTTTGGTGTTTGCGCGCGCCGTTAAAGCCCATTTGTTTTGCCAAAAGAATATCCTCTTTGAGAGCCTCCGCGCTCGGCGGCGTAAGGTCGCTGTCTTCCCAGTAGCCTTGATCAAGGATAAGTCTTTGATAAAGAATTTTGTTGTTTAGATAAATTCGTCCCGAATTATCGTAGTGGATTTTTCTAAAAGCAAAATAGGTATCAATTTTGTCGGTGACTTTACCGTCCGCCAAAAGTTCATAAGTCAAATAATATAAATTAGGGCACTCGGGTGTCCAGTAATGAATCTCATCGACACAATCATGCTCATATAACTCTACAGTTATTTTAGTAAACCGTCCGTCAAGACTAACTGTTTGACACTTGACTAATTCATCTTTATAGGTTACCGTTAAGCGTAATTCTTCGGCTTTGCCTGCCGTCTCTACTTCAGTAAAAAAAGTGTTATTATCTATATCGGCAGTGTGGAGCGCTCCGGCAATTCTTGAAGAACCAAAACTCTCAAGCCATACGCTTAACCAAATTCCGGAATTTCCGTGATACCAACACCTGTCGGGAGCAGGCTTCCAAAACTGCTTGCCTCGCGGTTGCGTAACATCATAGCGGTCGGTTGCTCTTACGACAATCGTATTATTTCCCTTACGCTTAACTAAAGCGGTGATATCAAGCTCAAACGCCGTATAACCGCCGACATGCCCGCCTGCGTAGCGTCCGTTGACCCAAACATCCGCCTCAAAATCAACCGCGCCGAAGCATAACAGCACCCCTCCGGTCTTTAAAGCAGCATCAAGCCCAAATTCCCGCTTATACCACATAACCTCGTGAAAGTCCTTGTCATTGATTCCGCTTGCTTTAGTTTGGTAAGCAAAAGGCACATTGATACTAAGCGGCAAAGACGTTAAGCCCCTGTCCAGTTCTTTAGCGATTCCGTCTTCGGCATCGTCAAAGCAAAACTCCCACTTTCCGTTAAGCATTTGATACCGCTCTCTTCTAAAATGCGGCCGAGGATATTCGTTTCTTGTAAATGTATTCATAATTATATGTCTTCCAGTTTTTTTTTGTAATTTGCGAAAAATAAAAATATCACATCAATTCTGCAACGCATATAAAACATGCTCTGAAAACTCAAATGGAAAGGGTACAACAAAATTTTGTATATCTATTTTTATTTCACTGATTGGTACAAAAGAAGGGTTTGACCCATGCAAAGTATAAAATCTTGTTTCTTTCATAGCTTAATTAAAATCATGAAGTCATTAAGACATGATGTAAAGTGCCTTAATATCTTCATTTCTTCACATCTTCATGCCGAAGGCACTTCATTGTGCAAACAAAAAAAAGTCTTGCGACTTTTTTTTGTTTGCACATGGCAGGGGTGACGCGACTCGAACACGCAACCAACGGTTTTGGAGACCGCTACTCTACCATTGAGCTACACCCCTATTTATATCGCAATTATGATAACTGAATTATTATAGCACAGATATTTTGGATTGTCAAGAAATTTTAACGGTATTTATATATTTTAGGAGTTTGGGACAACTTTCGGCTAATAAATCGGCAGTTTTTTTATAGTAGGTTAAATCACTACCATAGGGGTCATCTATATCACAACCTATTATATCATAAATACTTATTATGTTTTTTATATAAGGTTTTTTTTGCTTGCCTTTTGTGCCGATAGCATAATTATTGCTTTCTATTATCTCTATCATGCTTTTTTTATGATCGCGGGTCATGCCTATAAATATTGTTGTTTTTTCTTTGCTCGGCATAAAAGGAGCAGATGTATGTACTACCTCTTTTATATCACGGTCAAATAACACTTGTCTGGCGTTTTGCATAATTCCGGTTACGCCGTCCGCCCAAACTCCCATACTTAAAACCTCTACGCCCTCTACACCTTTGAATTTCAAAAATTTATCAAACAAAAATTGTGCCATTGGCGAGCGGCACGTATTGCCCGTACATACAAAAATCACTTTTTTGATTGACATGGGACATCCTCCTTACAGATTCAAATACATGATTTCTTTGCCTAAATTTTGAGCAAACTCTATTTCGCGCTTTACTCCGCTTCCTATATAACCGTCAACATTAACAACAAAAATAGCGTCGCTCAATTTAATTTTTTCACGGTGTATTTGCTCTAATATATTTCGCTCTTGTAGCGTGTATTGAGATTTGTCTCAAGGACGATTACGGTGGTGAATTAGCTTTCAAATTATTTTTCCCCCGCTTGACTTGATTAATCTATTAGAGATTGTATGCCCTATCCCGGTCTCCTCTACACTTTCGGCAATTATGTCGGTATAGATTTTTTCAGCAGTTCTTAGAGCGGAAAAAATATTCGCCGCGTAGTTGTCCTTAGTTTTGCCTAAAATAATGATGTTTCGGTTACCGTACCGCTTCACGTTATCCTCTAAACATAGTATAACAGGTTTAGCTTTTTTTGTCAACAAGCCATCATACCATTTTTTTATCCGTTCCGTCATATCATCATTATATTTAGCATAATACATCTTTACCGACGGGGCGTAGTGTCTATATTTCATTCCGGGAGCAAGAGCAATTTCTAAATTTTTCACTTCGGTCACATTTCCAACCACTTTTTCTATTTCTTCTTGACTTATTCCACCGCTCCTTAGTATCCTCGGAAGCCCTTCGGTAAAATCTACTACCGTAGACTCAACCCCTATCTCACATCGTCCCCCGTCGATAATAGCGTCTATTTTTCCGTCCAAATCCTCAAGCACATGCTCGGCGGTTGTGGGACTGGGACGGGTACTACGGTTAGCACTCGGAGCGCATATAGGTAATCCGCATTCGGCAAGCAATCTTTGAGCAAACTCATTTGACGGGATACGAATAGCAACGGTTTTATGTCCCGCGGTTACAATATCGGGAATAATATCTTTTTTTGGTAAAACTAAAGTAAGCGCACCCGGCATTTTTTCATTTAGTAAAACTTGCGCATTAGGCGGAACGGCTGCGACAAGGTCTTTAATTTGTGCCTTATCCGCTATATGCACTATGAGCGGATTATCACCGGGGCGTCCCTTTGCGGTAAAAATCTTAGCCACGGCATTTGTGTCAAGAGCGTTAGCTCCTAAGCCATAGACTGTTTCGGTAGGAAAAGCCACAAGTCCGCCGTCTTTTAATATTTCGGCACAAATCTTAATTGATTTATCTGAGTTGTCAAAGATTTTAGTTTTCATTATCTAATTATTAAAGCGTAAAAAACTTTACCGTATTGCTTGCGCTGCTACGCTCGCAATGACGAGCTTAATGCATTTCGTCATTAAGGTTGTAACGAAACTATGAAATGAAATATTTTGGGAAACCAATCGTAGGGGCGAATATTATGAGCCCGAATAAATTAATCCGTTTTTTGTGCGCTTATACAAGATATAATAATGTTTGAATATTCGGGCTCATACTATTCGCCCCTACGATTGGCTTTTAAGTTTCTATTCCTCTATTTATTTATATCATTTCCGATAACCTTTGTCAACTTTTTGTCCACTACTTGAAAAGAACTCCGCCTAAAATGAAGCGGAGTTCTTACTCATAGTGCGGTTTTGGATTATCGGTGAGACCGATTAAGTAATCTGTTGACACTCCAAAATATTTTGCGATTTTTGCAATAGCATCTACAGACGGCTTGCAACGATTTTGCCATTTTTCTATCGTTTGCCGTGTTAGCCCGCTTTGCTTTTCAAGGGCATTCAAACTTAGTCCCTTTTCTTGCCTAAGCATATCAATTCTTTCATAGATTGTCATTTTAATTTGCCTGTTAAAAAAACTTTTGAGAAATTACGGAAAATGTCGTAAAATAGTTGACATTACGGAATTTATCGTATATAATATAAATGTGTACACTACACTGCTACAGAAATAGTATCTTTTATTATACCATAAAGGCACAATAAAAATCAACAAACAAAAGGCAATGAAAGGTAAATTTATTGCTATATTTTTTATTGCTTAAAAATTGAGTAAACCAAGTCGTAGGGGCGAATATTATGAGCCCGAATAATAATTATCCATTTTATATAAATTTGATTTTGATATATTCGGGCTCATAATATTCGCCCCTACGACTTGGAATATAAGTTCAGTTTCAAATACTACTGCTTTTACTTATATAGGAGGAAAAACCTATGTCAAACAAAACATGCTGTATTTTCGGACAGGCAAAAATGAGCATCAAAAAACAAGACCAAATCTATAAATTACTGTACGACAAAATCGAGGAGCTTATTAAGGACGGCTACACGAATTTCATTTTTGATTGGAAAGGTGAATTCAGTTTTGTTGTAGCATCGGCAATACTAAAGCTAAAGAAAATGTATCCGAATATTAAAAGGATATATTATCAAGTATATGAGGCGGAAGATATTGAGTTATTGCGGTACGGATATGACGAGATTATTCCGCCATTCAAGAATGTCTCCGAAAATGACGCTTTAGCCTACCGTAATTTTTCTATGGTCGATAATTCCGATTATTGTATTTTTTATGTAAACACCAAACCAAGCGATACCAAAAAAGCCATTCGTTTTGCCAAAAATCTAAACAAGCCGTTCGTACAATTGCTTTAGTACAAGCGCATCGTCACTCATTTGGTCTTTTGATTCGCAGATTATTACGGGGTGTAAGTCAAGCTTTTTGACGGCTTCTATTAAGTGGCGGGGGTCGGGACCAAATTTGGGGTCGTCAAAGGTTGTGTGTTTTACCTCGCCTTTAGCGCCGAATTCTATTTTGCTGAAATGAATATGACAGTTGTCTATTTTTTGCCGACCTAGGTGTTTAATAGCATATTCAAATATGTTGACAAACTTTTGTATTGAATCCAGTCCTCCCCGCATAAGACAGTTGATATGCCCAAAATCAAAACACGGGGCGAAACGGGACGAAATTTTACATAGTTCTACTAGTTCCTCTGAGTTGCCTATTTGCACATCTTTGCCCATTGTTTCGGGAAAAAGCATTATGTCGCTTACTTCGGCTTCATCAAGAAGTTTGTCGAGAGCGATAAGATTTTTGTGCGTTAAGTCAAATGCTTCTTGCCTCTCAAGTTTACCTTGCGACCCCGCATGAAAAACCACCCGCCGTCCGCCCATCTTGCGAATTGCGTTGATAGAACTGACAATGTAACCAAAACTCTTTGCAATCTTTTCTTCGTCATTAGACGCAAAGTTGATAAAGTATGGTGCGTGGCAACTAACCTCAATTCCGTACTTATCAAACTCTGTTTTAATTTGCCCCGCCGCCTCGCTCGACATATAAGCACCCCGTCCAAAAGAGTACTCAAAAGCGTTAAGTCCTAAGGCATGCAAAAACTCACCCTCTTGATAGGTATACTTTCTACCACTCTCATAAAAGCTGTTAGAATTTCCGCTAGGTCCGAATTTTATCATAATCAGTTGCTTGTCAATGACAGGAAGCTTTACCACCTACAATCAATTTCTATTTGTTCAATAAGCTCCGCCACACTATCAAATTTCTTTATGTCCCTAAGCCTTTTAATAAATTCTACTGTTATAGGCTTACCGTATATGTCCATGTCAAAACCCATTATATGCGTTTCTATTGCGTGATTGCTCTCTCCGAAAGTCGGAGCAGCCCCTGCGTTAGTTACCGCTTTGAATTTTTTACCGTTAATATGCGCGTATGTCCCGTAAACCCCTTCTTTAATATTGTGCTTATCTCCGTGCAAAATTATATTAGCTGTTGGCACTCCGATTTGCCGTCCTTGTCCTCTGCCTCTCACAACAATTTGGCTAACGGTATAATTTGATGATAAAAGAGCGTTTGCGGTCTCTATCTCCCCCTCTGAAAGGATTGATTTTATGAGAGTGCTACTGATTTTTTTTAATCCGGTTGTCACCTCGCCGATCACCGTTACAGGAATATTCCGGAATTGGCATTTGGCTCTGAGAGCATTACAATCACCTAATCTATTTTCTCCGTAGCGGTAATCAAAACCGCAAATTATGGCTTTGATATTATAATTGTCAAATAAGCTGTCTAAAAAATCATCATGGTTAAGCTTACTAAAATCGTTATCAAAATTGATGCCTAATATTATATCAATTTTTTGCTCTTCTAATTTGATTTTTCGCTCAGCATAAGTATAGACTAGCTTGTCCTTATCGCTTGGATTGTTTAGAAAAGTCGCAACAGCGGTTTTTGCGTTATGGCGTATTGCCGATTGCCTACATGCATCAAGCACCGCCTTATGCCCTATATGCAGACAGTCAAAAAAACCTAATGCGAGTACAATCGGAATATTGTTTTTTTGTGAATATGTTATTTCTCGCATAAGTTAGTCACTATCTTTACGTATCCTCTATCCCCGCTCGCTATACCAAAAAAAACATTGTCACAATACAATTTAAAATAACCTTTGGGTATTCCGTCAAAAGCAATCTTAACGCCATTCTTAATTTTTTGGTAAGACTCGGCGGGAGCGACATATACAGGCAGTTCAATCGTAGATTCACATTGTATCAAATATTTCTGTGGGTCTTTAGTGATCTCGTCAATATCATGTGCTATATCCAAACCAAACTGCCCCGAAACAGTGCGTCTAAGCGCCGTCATTATCCCTAATGAATTAAGCCTCACCGCCATATCTCTGGCTATACTCCGGATATATGTGCCCGAAGAGCATTCTATCAAAAAGCTAAATTCGGTAAGACTAATTTGCCCAAGCAAATCAAACTTATATATGGTTACTTGCTTTGGGGGAGGCTCTACCGCTTGTCCTTTTCGGGCAAGTTTGTACGCCCGCACTCCGCCGATTGATTTTGCCGAATACACGGGCGGGATTTGATTGACTGTACCTGTAAGGCTTGGCAATATAGCTTTGATTTGCTCTATCGTAGGAATAACGCCCGTTCTATCAGACACTTTACCCGTAGCGTCCAAAGTATCGGTCAAATATCCGAATTCAAAAACCGCCTCGTAAGTCTTAGTCCCACCCTGCATATAGTCAAAAAGTCTTGAACCCTTGCCCACCCCCACTACAAGCACACCGCTCGCCATAGGGTCAAGCGTCCCGAAATGTCCGCATGGAATATTGTATATCCTTTTAAGTTTGGCGACAATATTAGCGCTTGTAATACCGATAGACTTGTCTATTATTACTATACCTTGCATAAAATTGATGCAAATATCTGATTCCTCATTAAGTAAGCTGTTGTTTTACAGCTTTAACCACATTTTCCATTACCGTCTCAAACTTGCCCATTGTCATACAACCCGCGGCTCTCGCATGCCCGCCACCGCCGAAAACTCCCGCAGCAAGGCTAACATCTATATTATCACGGGAGCGGAAACTTACCTTGTATACGTTTTGCTTTTGCTCGGCAATACATATCGCCGCCTCAACGCCTTTAAGGTTATTCGGAATATCTATAAGACCCTCGGTATCGTTTAGCTTGCAACCGCATTCCTTAAGATCATGAATTTGAACGCCCGTGAAAGCGATTTTCCCGTCCTCAAACAGTACAAGATTGTTGATTGCTCTTGCTCTTAATTTTGTATTATTGAGGGTATTAGATTTATACAGAGCCGTATTGATGGGAGTCGGATAAACTCCTCTGTCAATAAGCTCTGCGACTATCCGATGTACTTTAGCTGTTGTATTACTGTGACAAAAATTACCCGTATCGGTAGAAAGCCCTATATAAAGGTATTCTGCCATTGTTTTTGTGATTTCGACACCCGCGTCTTTTAGTAAGTCAAAAACAATTTCACACGTACTGCTCGCTTCAGGTACAATATAATCTACAGTACCGTATTTTGGGTTTGTTTTATGGTGGTCAATATTAATAGTCGGGAGCGTTTCAATTAAACTTTTATATATACCCATTCTAGGCGGGTCAGCACAATCAACGGCAATACATAGATCATACTTGACATCTTTAGGAGCGGTATTAATACTTTTATAATTATTAATAAAAGAATAATGATCGGGCATTTCCATGCCGTCGCATAATATATATCCGGTTGCTCCTTGCGCTCTGCATAGTTCTCTAATACAAAATGCCGAGCCAAAGGTGTCCCCGTCGGGACGAACGTGAGCAATAATGGCAACGGTAGAATTGCTTTTGATGTGACTTAATATAGACATAGTGATTAATTATGGGAATTATAATCAAAATACATAGGATTGCTTTGTCGCTTCGCTCCTCGCAATGACGAAAACAATTCATCATAGTAATTTCTCATTCCTCGTTATTTTTAATTTCTTCTAATATCTTCCCTATACGCTCCCCGTGTTCTATACTTAAATCAAGCACAAAAGTCACCTCTGGAACGGTGCGAAGATGTTTAAAACGGGTTGCCACCTCGCGCCTTACAAAACCTTTACTTCCATTAAGCGCGGCTAGGGTGGCATTCGGGTCATCGGCTCCGAATACGCTGACTAACGCTTTGCAAAACTTGAGATCCTTTGTTACCTCGCAACTAAGCACTGACACCATACCGTCTATGCGTGTATCCTTTAGATTAGCGACAATTTCACTAAGAGCTCTTGCCATTTCGGCATTTATACGTTGTGGTCTGTGCGACATAATTTTTTCTCCAATTTTTTATTTATGAATAAGAACCGTTGATAAAATAATAAAACGGTTTAACTTATCCAAAACTTGCAAATTCACTTCTTGGGGAGTAGTTAAAGCGCCAAACACCATCTGCATACTCATAGGATATTGTGACGACTGCTACACCGCTAAATAAAGTATTCCAAAGAAAACTATGGTTACTAAAGTTTGTATCAACTTGCAAATATTCATGATAAATCCAGCCGTTCGCCATAGCGAAGATAAGCAAATATCCCGTTGCGCTCATAACCGCGTCCCAAGTAAGCGAGCTTCCGCTATGGACGATATTAGTCGGCGGATTGCCTTCATTACTGATATAAACCTCAATATAATCGGCGAATATCCTGTTATAAATTATTGCTGCCCCGTTTTCAAATATCGGACGCCCCCCGCTGTCTGCCGTAATACTAATTTGCATTAAACCGCTAATTTCATGTCCAAATAAATTGTATTCAACATCAATTGCGCGGACAATAGACCACAAATTAAAATGATTCTGCATAAATGACCCGCCGAGCAGCCAACTCAAGTTTGTATCCTGCGACCTAACATTTATACTGTAAAAAACGTCATATGCAAAATCTGTAAAATGATCCCACCTTACAGCATTGCCCTCAATGCGAAGATTTTGAACAGGCTGCGAACTGCGAAATTCCACCTCTTGTGAAAATGTGACATATTCGGAGCGGGCAAAAAGTGTCGGCATTCCGGCAACTGTCTTTACTATATCGCTTACCGACTCAATCCTTACGTGATATGTTGCGCTATCCTCAAAATTACTGCTAACGATATTTAACAAACTGTAAGAATGATTTAGTGTCGTTGCATGCGGCAGTGTAGAATTCCATGTAAATTGATATTGCTCATCTTTATAAAGACCGACTCTAAAGTTTGTGGCATTTTCAACAGCGCCCCAAACAACGGCACCTTCTTCCATTCTAACATTCGGCGGCGCGTCCAGCCTAACAACATTATATACAAACGGCTTACTAAGCACTACCGGACTATCAAAAAAAGTCGGCACTCCGTCATGAATTTCAAAATAATCATCCGCTTGCAGCATAGCTAAGCGGACTTTGTTTGCGCCGATTATTGATAATCTTTCAAGACCGTTTTGTACTTGAAAGTTTTGCAACATTGCATGAACACCGACTTCCCAAATAAAATTATTGTCGCCGTCAAAAAACCGTAAAGTTTGATGCTGATGTTCCGCATCCGGAGCTATTGAATCCCATGTAAAGCCTTCGTCTTCAAATCTGAAATTCGCATCAATTTCTCTCTCAATCACCGCGCTAACGCGGAATTGCACAGCATTGCTATGAGCTCCCGGCATATAAATCGTCCCGGCATTATTAGTACCCGTCGCTTGCACGGTAAGATAATGAAGACCAGGTTGAAGAGTCTGCGTAACCATCAAATATGTCGTACCATAGACGAAGCCCCTCTCATGCAGCCGTCCCCCGACAAAAACATTATAGCCGGTCGCATTTTCTACCTCATCCCATACAAAACGACGCGCTTCCTCATCAAATCTAAGATTTTGGGGCGAGCCAAGCACAACAGTATTCCGGCGGTCACCGACATTAGAGCCTGAATCACCGTCTATACAAGCAGCCAAAAATACTAATGCTGTTAGTATAAATAATGTTGTAAAGATTAAAATTTTTGCAGTTTTCTTCATTAGACCTTTGCAATCCAAGTATCAGATAGTGAGCGAGTTTTTGTACCGCCTCACAGCCGCATTATTCTTTTGTAGTTTTTGCGGCTTTTATCTCGCCTTCTTCCTTGTCATCTTTATTAAAGAACATAAAGGCAAGTGCGGCTAATGCTCCGCCGGCTAACGGTGCGACAAAAAATACCCAATATTCGGCTATTGCTCTACCCGGATTAAGCCCGTCAAAGAATATTCTTATAAAAGCCGGACCAAAACTTCTTGCAGGGTTTACGCTTGTTCCTGTAAAACCAATCCCTAGAAGGTGAACAAGCGTCAAGGTTAAGCCAATGATAAGACCGGCTTTTTTGATGGTTGCTTTTTTAGTTGTTACTACCAAGATAACATACACAAATACGAAGGTGAGGATTAACTCTAGTATTATACTTGCAAAAAATCCGCCCGCCGAAAGGTCACGACCGCTTCTTACAACCTCGTTTGTTCCCCACACAGGGATACCGCTAAGTGATGTGCCCGCAGCCATTCTTACAACACTGTACAAGACTAATGCACCGATTATCGCGCCGACAAATTGAGCTGCGACATACACGGCAAATTCCACCGGTGTAAAACCTTTGCCCTTTTTAGCTATAAGCACACCTAGGCTTACCGCGGGGTTAATGTGGCAACCGCTAATCGAACCGATACTGTACGCCATCGCTACAATAACAAGACCGAAAGCTAGCGCAGTAGCGACTACGTCACCTTGCGTAATAACGGCCGTACCAACAGCAATGAAAACCAGTACAAAAGTGCCAAAGCACTCTGCGATTGCCTTTTTAATGAGAGTTTTGTCCATAATTTTTTATATGCTCCTTGTATGTTTATTATATTATCACTTAAAAACGAAAACTTAAAAATGATTGACTTAGTATTTTTTGGTTACCATTATATCACTTATCCGCTATTTTTCAATTTTCATTTTTAAGTTTAATTTATCCTTTCAAGCACATAACACTCAAGTATATCGTTTGCAAGTACAGCAAACCCTCCGTCAACGCTTATACCGCACTCATAACCGGCGGCAACATCCTTGACATCTTCCTTGAAACGTTTGAGCGTGGTGACGGTGCCCTCATGTGCAATATTCTCTCCGCGTACAACTTTGACTTTGCAATTCCTTTGAATCTTACCGTCAAGCACATAGCTGCCTGCGACAATACCGCTTCCCGTAATCTTAAATACATTACGCACCTCAGCCTTGCCGATAGGCACTTCCTTATATTTAGGCTCAATCATACCCGTCATAATCGCCGTCATTTCGTCAATGACCTCAAAGATTATACTATGGGAGCGGATATTGATTTTGCTGCTTTCGGCAATTTGCTTGCTCTCTGCATCAGGTCTTACGTTAAAGCCGATAACAGTCGCATTACTTACTTCGGCAAGCATCATATCGGATTTATTGATTGCGCCTACTCCGCTATGCACAACATTGAGACGCACTTCCTCATTCGCAAGTTTGACAAGGCTTTGCTTAATAGCCTCAGCGCTGCCTTGAACGTCCGCTTTAACAATTACATTAAACACCTTGAGCGTACTTTCGCTCATTTTACTAAACATATCGTCAAGCGTAACTTTTCCGCCGACAACCGCCAAGTCGTTTCTTTGCTTACTCGTACGCTCCTCGGCAACCTGTTTAGCAAGTCTTTCATCCTCAACAACATGAATAATATCACCCGCGTTAGGCACGCCGTGAAGTCCTTGAACCTGAACCGCCATAGATGGTCCCGCCGATTTGAGAGCGCGGCCCTTATCGTCGTGCATGGCTCTAATGCGCCCGTAAACCATTCCGCTGACAACCGTATCGCCGCTGTTAAGCGTACCGTTTTGAACAATAATAGTAGCGACTGAGCCTTTGCCTTTATCTAGCTTTGCCTCAATTATTGTACCCATCGCCTTACGGGCAGGGTTTGCCTTATAATCATTAACATCGGCAAGAAGAAGAATTTTCTCTAATAATCCGTCAATTCCGGCGCCTTGCTTTGCCGAGATAGGAACCATCATTGTATCTCCGCCCCACTCCTCGGTTACAAGTCCGTGTTCGGTAAGAATTTGCTTAATCTTATCGACATTCGCCGCGGGTTTATCAATTTTGTTAATAGCCACGACTATCGGTACTTTTGCTGCGTTTGCGTGGTTAATAGCCTCGACTGTTTGGGGCATAACCCCATCGTCTGCCGCCACGACCAGCACGGCAATATCGGTGACTTGCGCTCCTCTTTGACGCATTGCCGTAAAAGCCTCGTGGCCCGGAGTATCTAAGAATGTAATACTCCTGCCTTTAACCGTAACAGAATACGCTCCGATATGCTGAGTAATTCCGCCTGCTTCGCCGCTCACAACGCTAGTCTTCCTGATAGCGTCAAGGAGAGAAGTCTTACCGTGGTCAACATGCCCCATAACTGTAATGATAGGCGGTCTGGTGACCATTTGAATATCACTTTGCTCGTCGGTGGTGTGAAATTCCACAAGCTGCTCTTCTTTGGTTTTTTCCAAACGCAATTCAATCTCAACCCCAAACTCACTTGCGACAAGCTCCATCGTAGGAAAATCAACAACGCCGTTTATGCTGGTCATAATCCCGAGCATCATTAGCTTTTTGATAATATCTTGTGAAGTAACGCCGATTTTTTCAGACAGAATTTTGACCGTAAGATTTTCTGTGGTTATAAAGGCTTTTTCAATCTTGATAGGCGCAAAGGCTTTTATATCCTTTGGCTTTTTATTCTTTAACTTACGCGACCCTTGACGCTCCTCAAAATCCGGCAAAAAACCTTTACGAATAAGGGTACGCTTATTCATCCCGCCTCTTTTATCGTCAAATACTCTCGTCCCCTCACCTTTTTTCTTATCAGGACCGAAAGTTTTGCTTTTGGATACCGGCAAACTTCCCGGCCCCGCGGATATAGCGCCTGTCCTTGTCGGCGGTCTGACTCCTCCGGGCGTACCGGCACCCGGCTTTTGTCCCGGGCGGGTATTCGGGTCAAATGTACGGCTGCGTGTCGCCGTGCCGGCACTTAGATTCGCTTTGCCCTTTTGACCGTGTGCGGGCGGTGTATAGACAGGAGTATGAACACCCTTGATATAGCTTGGTTTGGTCAGTTGCGAGGGAGTCTGTTTTTTATCCTCAACAGTTTTTGGTGTCACAAGAACTTGCTTTTCAAGCTGTGAGTTCTCTTGCTTTTGCTCGCCCTTAGCAAAAGACCTTATCTGTCCTTGCGGTTTTTCGGTTTTTTGCGGCTTTGCGCTCTCTTTTAAAGGTTTCTTACCGTCTTCCTCTTCAGGTCTCAAAACTTGTTTTTGAGGCTTTACTTTAGGCTGGGTTTCGGCAGGCTTTTTGACCTGCTCATTTTGACCTGCTTTTTCTTCATCTTTTCGCTCGACATCTTTCTCAGTTCTAGCGGCAACAGCCGCGTCAATAGCCTTACGAAGTCTCCTAAGTTCAGCAAATAACGCAGAAAAATTGCTTCCCTGTTCCTCTTTGGAAAGACGCTTCTTTAAGAGCTTAACATTTTCGAAAAGCGCTTTTTCACCGCTGTCAGCAGTCGTGTTTTTTTCCGAGACTTTCTTCTCGGGGGCTTTTTTGCTCAATACTTTCTCCTCAACGGAATAAATTACAAATTACAGCATGTATTTCTAGCTTAAGTCCGTATTTGCAATTTGATTATATATTTCCTCCGGCACTTGACACTTAAACGCTCTATTATATACTTTTGTCTTTATGCCCTTTGTCACACACACAGAGCTTTTACATATATATGCGCCCCTACCATCAGCCTTGCCGGTCTCATCCATAAAAAATTTACCGTCACGGGTTTTAACAATCCTTAACATACGCGTCTTGTCAATCCGCATACGGCAGACACTGCACATACGGAAGACGGGGATGAGCGGTTTTTGACAGTCTTTAGTTGCCATATAGCGCTTATTCCAAGTCACCCAAATCTTCCTCAAACATATCTTCCCCGCCCTCATTCTCAATGATAATATTTTCAGTTTCGTCTTCAGGCGACGCTTGCAACGATGAATACGGCTGAACATCAATTTTCCAACCCGTCAGCCTTGCAGCCAAACGGGCATTTTGTCCGTCTTTACCTATGGCTAACGATAGCATGTCGTCCAAAACCACTACCTTCGCGGCTCGCTCGTCGTCATTGACTTGTACCATAACTACCTTTGCGGGGCTTAACGCACGTGCGATAAATTCCAGAACATCCTCACACCATGGAATAATGTCGATTTTTTCTCCGCCCAATTGCGATACAATCGAATTGACTCTGGCCCCCCTATTGCCTACACATGCTCCCACAGGGTCAATTGAGCCGTCCTCACACCACACAGCCATCTTTGTACGGTAACCCGCCTCACGTACAATACTCTTGATTACTACCGCACCCGATGCGATTTCAGGGACTTCTATCTCAAACAGCTTCTTAACAAAGCCGGTTGCAGTTCTTGAAATAGTAATTTGAGGACCTTTAAATCCAGGCTTGATTTTTTTAACAAAAACCTTAATTCTGTCACCAATCGAAAAACGATCGTTAGGCATTTGATCCTGAGGCATGAGACTCGCTTCAAGTTTGTTAATCTCAACATAAACATTTTTGCCGTCTATGCGGCGTACCGTGCAGGTAATAAGCTCATCCTCTTTTTGACTAAGCTCATTATAGGCCAGTTCACTCTCAACCTCTCTGAGTTTTTGGAGCACTACTTGCTTAGCCGTCTGAGCTGCGATTCGTCCAAACTCTTTAGAACTAATTTCCTCAGAAACAACATCTCCTACACGATATTTTTGATTAATGAGCCTCGCATCCTCTAAACTTATTTCCCGCTCTCTGTCAGAGACTTCCTCAACGACATTTTGAAACGCTATTACCCTAATAACGTTACGGTCAGGCGACATACGAAGCATAACGGCTTTTGACATACCATAATGCTTTTTGTAAGCTATACTCAAAGCCGACTCGAGAGCTTCGATAAAAATCTCCTTTTTTATCTTTTTTTCAACTTCTAAAGCCTCAAGGGCCAAAAAGAAA
>Ga0123355_10002747_pt1 | contig 24950 bp, 21 predicted proteins | sample TergutEmb28metaG_3_FD_89872 | JGI IMG/M metagenome (GOLD analysis project Ga0123355, IMG submission 89872) | Embiratermes neotenicus P1 segment gut microbial communities from Petit-Saut dam, French Guiana - Emb289 P1 | ecosystem: Host-associated > Arthropoda: Insects > Digestive system > Gut ...
CAGAGCTCAACCGCAGATTCCTTGAACTCACTCGTGTAACTTTTTCTTCGTTTCCTCATGATTTACTCTCCTTCTGTTTATCATGAGCTTAACTTTGTGTCCACTCAATCGGGGGAAGTTCACAGGAAGTGCCGGGAGCGCGCAGGCGGGGGTGAAGGAGCAAACAGGACGTTTGCGACAGAACCCCGATTCCCACTCCTCCGAAAAACGTAACGCCACGCAGAGCGTCAGGTTATCGCCACGCCCGTACCGAGTGGAGGTACTCAATCACCGCTAGGCCATCGGCGGCAGATGACGCGGGCCTGTTGCCCGGATCACGGACGCAAGAGACGGCATTGGCTATCATGTTGGCAAAGTAGCCCGTGGGGCCTTCAAAGCCTTCAGTTGTTTTTTTCAGGGAGCGGAACTTCTCCGCATAGGGGCTTTCGCCGCTTTTCCATACCTCAAAGACCCCATTGCCTATACGCAGCCTGCCCGCCATGCAGGAGAACTCTATCTCAAAAACAAGGTGATCCCTTTCCGCGCCAATTTCCATAGTAACAGGAATAGGCGGACAGGCGCTTTCGGGCTTTGGCTGTAGCAGTTCTCCTTCAAGCCACGCAGTACCTGACGATGCGGTAAGTTTTGCGCCCCATCGCTTTCTGTGTTTCAGGGCCAAGCCGGTAAGAAACATAATGACGTCGGCCAAATGGGTTCCATCGTGCCAGAAAACATCAAGAAGGCGCTTGGTTTTTCCCATGTACAGAACCGCTCTAACAGACAGGAGCGCTCCAAGTTCCCCCGAACGAAAAATCTCTTTTGTCTTTATATAATCCGCCGAATAGCGCCGTTCGTGGTTGGTAATGATCGTGATGGAACCGCTCCTTTCAAAACCGGCGATTTTACGGGCGGCGGAAAGGGTGTCTGCCAAGGGCTTTTCGCAGATCACAACAGGCACGCCGCAGTCCGCAGCCAGACGGCAGTAATGATAGTGGCTGTCCGGATGGGTGGCTATGACGAGAATCTGCGGGGTTTGGGCGCGGATCATTTCCGCAGCGCTGGTGTAGACTGCCGCGCCCCAGCGCCCGGCAAAAAGCCTGCGCCGTTCTTCGTCCGTGTCGCAGCCCCCGGCAAGAACGCAGTCAGGGTTGGCGGTGATTGCGCCCGCGTGAGTGCAGGGCTTTTCCCTTAGGCGGTCTTCTTCCAAAAGGCTTGCGATACGGCCCAAGCCAACAATGGCGGCTCTTATTTTTTCCATACCCTACAAAAAAGCCGCCGGAATGCTGTACCGGTCTTTGTCCAGAATGCCAAGGCTAGTGTCCATGCACACAAGCCCGCCAGTTCCAACATTAAGGTTTCTGATCGATTTTAACACTTTGAATACAGCCACATCATCTGTTTTGGGAGTAGCGGTCGTTTTTATTTCCAGAGGATAAAGAGTGCCGTTTTGCATAATCAGAAGGTCGATTTCTTTGCCGTCTTTGTCCCGGTAGTAGAATAGGGCCGGCTCTGTTCCGTTGTTGTAATAGCTTTTAAGAATTTCGGAAATGACAAAGGTCTCAAAGAAAGCTCCAGAGGCTGCGCCCTGCCTTAACACATCGGGGCTCGTCCATTTCGTAAGATATGCGGCAAGCCCCGTGTCCAGAAAATAGAGCTTTGGTGTTTTTACAACCCGCTTTTCAATATTCATTGCAAAAGGCGGCAAAAGGTATACAAGCCCCGATGTAACCATAATCGACAGCCACTTTTTTGCCGTTGGCTCGCTAATTTGCACATCACGGGCCATGTCCCGGTAATTCAGCATTTGTCCAGTGCGGTTCGCCGCAACAGTAATAAACCGCATAAACGCAAGTTCATCGCCAACTTGGGCAAGGGCCCGCACATCCCGCTCAATGTAGGTTCTAACATACGAATCGTAAAACACTTTCTGTTTTGAATAGCCTGTAACCACCGCCGGAAAGGAACCCGTATGTATCGTGCTCCAGATTTCTGCGGCGCTGTATTGCTTTGCGCTCCTTTTTCGCGCTGAAAAATATTCCATTGCCGGGATAAAGGACTTGTCGAATTTATCGCCCCCTGTTTCCCTCATGGAAAGCCCCATCAGTTGTAATATGCCGATTCTTCCGGCAAGGCTTTCGCTTGCGTTTTTCATTAAATGAAACTGCTGGCTTCCGGTAAGAAAATACATGCCTTTCTTTTTGTTCCTGTCCGCCTCCATTTTAAGGTACGGAAATAATTCCGGCGCATACTGAATTTCATCAAGGATAACCGGGGGCCGGTGCATGGAAAGAAATGTTTTGGGGTCTGTTTTCACAGCAGTTACTTCCGATGCGTCATCGAATGTGAGGTACGGCATTTTACCTGTTTTTTTGTCATTCTGCAGCAATGTCGATTTTCCGATCTGCCGGGGGCCGGTTACAAGGATTACGGGAAAAGAGAGCGTCAGCTCTGCCAGCGCTTTTTCTGCGTGCCGCTTAATAAATTCTGTGTCATTCGCCATTTGGGATAATCTAAACTCCTATTACAAATTATCCCAAATATGCAAGCCTTTGTCAACCTTGGGATAATCTAAACTCCTGTTACAAATTATCCCAAGTTCCAGTTACACGGTTTCCGCCGGATTTTCCGCCCCAAATCCCGCTAGCGGCATCGCTCTGCGGGCGGTGTTCATGTTCCTCTTTTTATCGTGCCGGCTGTTAAGAAGCGAATATATCGAAGGGATAATAAAGAGGGTCATAAAGGTGCTGACCAAAAGCCCGCCCACAAAAGTTTTGGCTATGGGCTGGATGGTGTCGGCCCCAACGCCGGGGAAGAAAGCAATGGGGGTCATCGCAAGGATGGTAGAAAGGCTGGTCATCAAAATAGGGCGCAGACGGCTGCGGCCCCCTTCAAGACAGGCCTCAAAAACCGTCATGCCCCGCGCGCGCAGGGTATTGGTATAATCCACGAGGATTATACCTGAGTTTAGCACAACCCCCACTAGCGCAACGACTCCTACAAGCGCAAACATGGTCATAGCCTGCCCGCTGATTGTGTATATCCAGATGACCCCTATAGAAAGCATGGGGATGGTAAAGAAAATGATAAAAGGATCAACGAAGGATTCAAACTGGCTGGCAAGAATACCAAAGACAAGAAAAATCGCGGTAACCAGAATTAGGATATAACGCCCCCGGTGAGCTTCGATTTCCGCAGCTTCCCCCAGGAAGCGGACTGTAACGCCGTCACGGGGAACAAGGTTTGCGTTTATTGTCGCTTCAAGGCGGGGTTGTATGTCGGTTGCGGCAATTTCCGGCGGAAGGTCGCCTGTGATGCGGATTACCCGCTCTTGCCGTTCCCGGCGTATGGACGCAGGGCCCCTCGTTTCAACAATGCTGGCCATATTGGAAAGGGAGATTCGTGAACCGTTTGAGTTCGTAACAAAAACGGCATCTAGATTCGGCATTCCCGCCCGGTCTTCTTCCCGCAGAATTACCCGCACATCCTTAAACCGGTCTCCGTTTGACATAGTTGTAGCGTTAGTCCCGTCCATGGCGGTGCGGATATTGGAAGCGATAGTCGCCAAGGATACCCCCATCGCCGCCGCCCGATCCCTGTCGATTTGGATGATCAACTGGGGTACTCCCTGATCAATATTTATTTCGGGGTTTTCAATTTCCGGCAGGTAGCGGTGAATGATAGTAAGAATGTCATCTGCGGTGGTGATAATGGAGTTGTAATCTCTGGAACTGACGGCAATGGCTATTGGGGTGTTTGCCGGAGCGCCGCCGCCGCCACCACCGCCTCCTCCTCCCCCGCCGCCGGCTTGGAAGATTATCCGCGCGTCAGGAATAGCGCTGGTGTAGGGTCTTAACCTGTGGATAATTGAAGCGGGGGTGTCAATCTGCAAAGCGGGCGCGGGAAGAACAATCTGGGTGGTTCCCAAAAAGTTTCCGGTTCTTCGCACCGTGTGGATGATATTGGTATAACCGCGCACTTCCCGTCTGATAAGTTCTTCAATATCGAACAGGACGCTTTCTGTTACGTCCATAGCAGTCCCTTGTGGCATTGCCACCTGAATGTTCAAAATGTCGTTTACTCTGCTGCGGAATTGCATGTTCATTCCAAGTGAGCCGAATTGCATCACTGACACTACCAAAAGCGATGACGCAAGGCCAACCACCAAAACCCGGTGGGTAAGACAGTAGACGAGCGCTTTCTTGTAGCCGTTTTCCATGCCGGTAATGATGTTTTCTATGCCGCTGTCAATTCCCCTTAGCAGGCGGTTTTTAAGCGGTTTTTGCTTTCTGGTGTGCAGCATCAGTGTGGAACCGCAGAGGCTAGGCACAAGGGTAACCGCCACCGCTAGGGAACATATCATGGCAATGACAACCGTAAATATCAAATCACTAAAAAGCTGCCCCATAGCTTCAAGGTCGTTTTTATAGATGATGAGGGGAATAAACACGCAAAGGGTAGTAACGGTTGATGCGGTAATGGCCCTGAGCATTTCACGGCTTCCCAAGACGGCGGCGATTTCGCCCTTTGCCCCCCGCCCCCGGTATTTGTGAATGTTTTCAAGTATGACGATAGATGCGTCAGTTGTCATACCCATCGCCATGATAAGGCCAGTCAGCGTCAGCAGGTTTAGGGTAAAGCCAAAGACAGTCATAAACATGACAGTAAGCAGAATGGATATGGGAATGGCAAGGCCGATTATCAGCGTTCCTTTGATGTTGCGCAGAAAGAGAAAAAGCACAAGCATAACCAGAATCCCGCCCTGAATGGCGTTGTTGTACACTTGCCCCAAGGTTGCCCGGATCATGGCGGAATTGTCCGTCAGCACATCCACGCTTACCCCGCGGGGAAGCTCCGCGTTGATCTGGGGCAGGGCGGCGTGTATGCGATCCGCCACCTGCACCTGATTGCTGTCGCTGTCGGTTATTATCTGGGCGAAAACGCCTCTTGTGCCGTCCACAAAAACCCGGTTGGCGTTTTCGTTGTAGCCTAGGTTTACATCGGCAATGTCTTCAAGCCTTACCACTTGCGAGCGGTTTGCCATGCCCGGCATTTCCGGCCCAAGGTTGACTGTTTTTACAACAAGGCGTCTAATCTGATGTATATCGACCAGTTCCTGCTGGGTCATGATCTGGTACTCTCTGGTTCCCCGCCTAAGGTTTCCCCCTGATGCAAGAATGTTCTGCCCCCTTAGGGCGTTGGTAACATCGCTTAAGGTCAGGTTGAACGCCGCCAGACGGTTAAGCGAAACCGCCACGTTCACCAGTTGGACGCTGCCGCCCCACACGTCCGCTGACGCCACCCCTTCAATACGTTCCAGCCGCGGCTGAATTTCATCTTCGGCAAGGAGCCGCAGTTGATCCGGCGGGTGGTCTCCCCGGACAATCAAGCGCATAACGGGCGTGGCTGCCATGTCAAAGCGCCTGACGGTGGGAGTCTCGACACCATCGGGCAGGGTGTTTATCCAGCGGTTTACAAGAGTCTGCACATCAATTACCGCCCTGTCCATGTCTGTGCCGTAGGAAAACTCCAGCGTGATAGAACTCCATTCAAACTGGGAATTAGATGTCATGTTGACAAGGTTGCGGGTTCTGGAGAGCATTCGCTCCAAGCGCTCAGTTACGTTAGCTTCAACGTCCGCCGGCCCCGCCCCGGGGAAGCGGGTTACCACAGAAAGCACCGGCCTCTGGGTTGAAGGCAACAGATCAACGGCCAGATTGGGAAGCATGGTAAGGGCAATGCCTATACACATGACGTAGACCATGATAATCGTTACGGGGTGCTTAACGGAATACCGTGAAATATTCATACAAACCTCTCCTTATTGAACAATCCGGACAAGATCGCCGTCAGCCAGAAAGTTCTGTCCCGCGCTGACGACCTTGTCCCCCGGTTCCAAGCCGCTGAGTACTTCGATATAGTGTTCATTCTCCAGCCCCAGGGAAACGGGCCGGCGGATTGCGATATTGTCTTCATCAACGGTAAACACAACCCAGGAATCGTAGGCGCTGAGTACCGTTCCACGGGGAATTATCAGCGTGTCGTGGCGCGCGTTTGTTACCAGTGTTACGGTGGCAAACATCCCCGCCCGGATTCTTGGATCGGTTGTGCCGGAAAAACGCAGGCGGATACGCAGGGTACGGCTTGCCGGATCCAGCACGGGGCTTAACTCGTCTACCGCCGCTATAAAGGTCTCTCCGGGAAGGGCTTCCAGCCGCACTTGGGCGGACAGCCCCCGCCGGGCGGCGTTGCTGAACCGCTCCGGTACGAAGGTTTCCACCATAAGGGTGGAAAGGTCGCCCACCACGTACACCGGGGTCTGGGGCGAAACGGTATCTCCCCGCTGAACGGGAACTGACAGCACGGTTCCGCCAATGGTAGACACCACCGGACTGGCTGAGTAAATCTGACCGGGGCGGGAAGGGTCGACAAAGGCTACAACCGTCCCTTGGCTCACGCTTTCCCCAACGGCAAAAAGGGTCTCGGTTATCCGGCCCCCTACGGTGGGAAACAGGGAAACCTGATTCACCGCCAGCACGTCCCCGTTAAGCATCACGCTGTTTTCTATCGTGTCCCTTACCACGGGCGTTATCCGCACTGTGGCGGCGATCTGCGCCCCTTGCCTGCCCTGCGCTGCTTGCACGGGTCTGCTCCGCTCGACGTGGGCATGGACACCGTAGCCGGTTATGCCAAGAATCAGAACAACGATGGCAACGCTCACGATTGTTCCGCCTTTCATCTTTTTTTTCAACATGTCTTTCATTTCTTTTATCTCTTTCATTGCAAGCTCCTTTATGCTTCGGGCATTAGAATAGCGCCGGGCTGCTGTCTTGTAAGTACTCTCCACTCCACGTTCAAGGCGGCGGCAAGATCCAAAAGCAGGTTCTGATAGTTTAGCTCCCCCAAAAGGAGGCTCTGGCGGGCATCGGACAGATCCCTTCTTCTGTCTTCGAGTTCCTGAAACGACACTGTCCCGCTGCGAAAGCCTTCGTCGGTAACGTCAACGGTGCGCTGGGCAATGTCTACCCGCAAGCGGGCAATCTCAAGGCTTTCCCACGTGTTGCGGAGGTTTGAGATAAGCGAGCGGATTTCCGTTTTCGCCTGAGTTTCTATGTTCTGCAAGTCTAGCCGCGCCTTTTCGACCTCCGCGCTTGCGGCCCTGATGTTCTGGCTTTGCCGTGTGCCGGGAACCCACGAATCAATGGGGATGTTTAGGGTTACGCTGCCGGAGACACGCTCGGCAAGGGGGTCGCCAAAGCCCAGCCCCTGTCCGGGGTGAGTTCCCCATTGGGTAGAAAGCGTCAGGGTGGGCGATCGGCTGGAAAGGGAGGTGATGCTTCTGCCCAGTTCCATCCGTTCGATGGTCTGGCGCTGGTTTATGATGTCGGGTCTTCTGGGCAGATATATCAGGATGAGTTGTTCGGGGTCGTACAGTATGGGGATAATGTCGATGGTTCCGGTGAAGGTAATATCCGTTCCGGCATCCATTCCCAAAAGGGCAAGGAACTCCCACAGGGCGTTTTGGTACGCTCCACGGGCGGTATTCAGGGCATAGCGGGCGGTTTCCACGCTGAGCTGGGAATTGAGCCATGTAAGCTCGCTTATATGTCCGTGCTGCCATGCTATGCGGTTGTTGTTCATGGTGTGCGTCGCAAACTCCAGGTTTTCTTCCATGTGAGCGACGTTTTCGTTCATGGTTATAAGCCGCAGGAAATCTTTTATGACCCGTATTTCCAACTGTCTGCGGGCGTCTTCGTAGCTAAGAAGCTGGGTTCTAAAGGCCAGTTCTATGCGGTTCATGGACGCGCGAAGGGAGGGGTTTAGGGAAAGGGCAAGCCCCAGATTAAGGGAATACCTGAGTTCGTCGGCATTGTAGCGAAAGCCCGGATCGGTAAAAAGTGTCTGCGGCAGAAGGGTAAGCCCCGCGCTAAGGTTAATGCCGGGGAAAATCTCCGACCACAGGCGGCGCGCGGAATAGTCCGCCAGCGCAAGGTCAATGGCTTCCCTTCGCAGGTTTATGCTCTGGTCAAGCGCGCGCTGAATCGCGTCCTCCAGCGAAAGGGTGGCGGGTTCCGCCGCTATTGGGAGAGCCCAGATGGGAAACATAAGAAGCGCCAAAGCCCGGAACCGGACAAATTTCACCAAATCCTCCTGTGGGGACGCAAAAACGCAGTCAAGAGCCCTGCGGATTCTTGAATACGTTTACTATACAGTAAAGAGAATATTCTATGCCACATAGCGAAGCTCTGGTTCGACGCAAAAAGGCCCCTTTTATAGAAATAAAACGTAGTTTTAGGCCGAAAAGTTACAGTTCGCGCGGGATTAAAATGCCGCCTGCATCCTGCATTGACAAAATCCAAGGAATCGTCATAATAAGACTTTGACAAATGACAGAGGTTTGTCATTGAAATGATCATCATTTGGGAGGTCTTATGACTACTATCGGAATTATTGGGTTTCTTGCTGCAATCCTGGTAATGATAACCGGCGCATACAGGGGTGTTAAGCCGATAACTCTTACGCTGCTGGCATCAATTGTCGTTATTTTGACTAACGGTATGGATGTGTGGTATTCCCTTGCCAGAGTGCCTGCTTTTGACGAAGTATTGGGAAGAGGCGGTTATGCGTTTGGCTTTGGCCGCGCAATAAACAGTTTCTTCTTTCTCTTTGTCGCCTCTTCGATCTACGCCGTGATTATGGACAAAACCGGATGCACGGGGTCGATCGGGGCTCAGATGGTTAAGTGGTTCGGCGCGAAGAATGTAATGGTTGTTGTGTATTTCTTCACCGTTATTTTAACGTTTGGCGGCGTAAACCTGTTTGTGGTATTTTTTGCCGCCCTTCCCATCGCCTATGTGATGTTCAAAGAGGCAAACCTGCCCCGCGCCCTTATTATGGCCCCAATGGGGGCCGGAGGAGCGGGCATCACAATGACCACTTTGCCGGGAACGCCCTCGCTTACCAACATGATTCCCGGGCGCTTTCTTGAAACTCCGCTGACTTCCGCCCCGGTTTTCAGCCTTGTTCTTGCGGCGGCTATTGTGGCGCTTACCCTGCTTTATTTTAGGTATGCGGAAAAGGCGGCAAGAAGAAAAAACGAGGCGTTTACCTTTCCCGTAGGTTTTGACGCGACATCTATCACCGGGGCAAAGGCCGAACTGCCTCATCCGGCAAAGGCGTTCATTCCCATACTATTCCTCCCGCTGTTTATCATTTTAAGCAGCGCTTTCGGGGCTCCTTATGCCAGAGACGGGATTCAACTGACAGTACTTGCAATGGTGCTTGGCGCGGTTCTCTGCATGGTTCTTAACCATAAAAAAGTTACAAGGTCTTCGCTTAAAACATGGACTACAGACGGCGCTACTAACGGCCTTATGGCTCTTATGGCTTTGGCCGCTATTATTGGGTTCGGCGCTGTTGTATCCAGCGCTCCCGCCTTCCAATATGTAATAGCGTGGGTCATGGGTCTTGAACTCAGCGTGTACTGGAAGGGGCTTGTCTCGACCGGGGTTATTTCCGGCATTGTCGGTTCATCGTCCGGCGGCGCGCAAATAGTCATGGAAAACCTCACCCCTCATTTTATCGCCGCAGCGGAGGCCGGAGCTAACATACAAGTGCTGCACCGCCTGCTTGCAATGTCCGCAGGCACGCTTGATACGCTTCCGCACGTGTCCGCAATATTTGTTTTCCTTGGGGTGATAGGCTGTACGCACAAGGAAGCATACAAATACTTATTCTGGGGAACGCTTGTTATTCCAACGTTTGTAACAATAATGGGCGTTATCGCCGCGACGATTATCTGGTAATTTCCCAACCCCGCTTCGCACAGCCTTCCCGGTTCCGCCGGGAAGGCCGGGGCTTTTGGCGGGAATGCTCATGCACGGCGAGGGGGGGCGTTGCCCCTGCTACTTGCGTTTAAACAAATGACATTCGCTGAATTTGTCGTGAATGTTCTTTGAATACGAGCTTCCAACTTTTTCCACCATTCCGATTTCCGCGATAATGGCGCTAATCTTTGAATGGTACTGCGCCGCGGATGTATAGTGCCCTATATTCATCAAATATACTTCATCATGTTCTTGCAACATTTTTTGAATAACCGTGTGCACGTCAAAATAGGCGTCTTGCGGCAAACCTGAAATTAATTCCCGAATCGCTTTTTCTAAATCCATTTTGTTCTCCTTGAAATTTGTACATATACCTTAATTTTGGAAAATTTACGCGCGGTTGTCAAATTTTTTCACGAAGCCGTTTCCGGAACGCTAAGACCTCCGGCGAATACTTATTCCTGTCTTTGCATATGTTCCAAACTGCCGCCAAACTCGAAAGATAAAAGCCATTCTTGCGATCCCCAGTTCCCCGCTAGAGGAGCAAGCCTAAATGGAATACCTCCCTGCGGCGCGCCAGCGACTTCTATAAAAATCCTTCCGTTTTCTGAATATCCTCTCATGGGCACATTTCTGGGAATATTTCTAAACGGCTGAACATTGGGTTCCCACGGCGGCGTTGAGCGGGCGGGGAAGCCGGTAATGGTAATCCGGTCAAATTCTATTGTCAATGTGCCGGCATAGGGGCCCTGCACGTTGGAGACCCACACGCCCCACAGATCAGAGTCAAACCTTCTGAAATTCCCATCCCATTCGCAGGAGGCTATGAAAAAAACGCTCAGGAACACTATGCAAGCCGCAATTTTTTTTCGTTTACTCATCATGTTTTCAATCTCCACCATATACAGTATAGAACAACATTCGCCAAAAGCCAAGTAACAACGCCTACATCGCTTCAATGTACGCCCGCAGTTCCTGCGCGTGGCCGCGAAGCTTGCGGAGCGCTCTGGATTCTATCTGCCGCACTGTTTCCGTGGAAAGGCCCATCTTGCTGCCGATGCTTTTAAGGGTACAGCGTTCTTCCCCGTTAAGCTGGTAGCGGTACATAAGAATATTTTTTTCGCAGTCATCAAGCCTGTCAAGCGCCTGAAACGTGTCTTCCCGTGAGCTTTTCCGCATCAGAGCCTGTTCGGGGTTGTAGGTGTAATCCACCCTGTTTACAGTATCAACAGGAATAACATTTTGGGTCAGCCCAAGAATGGATTCCACATCTTTGCGGGAAACGCCAATTTCCGCGGCGATTTCTTTGTTGCTGGGCTGGCGCATATACGCTTGGCTCAAAGCATGATAGGTATGCTGAATTCTGCGGAAGGTTTCCTCTTTCCTGCGCGAAAGGCGGATTGTTCGCTGTTTATCGGTCATATACCGGCTAATGGCTTGCTGTATCCACCACACCGCGTATGTGGCAAACCGCACCTGCTTGCCGTGGTCAAATTTATCCGCCGCGCGCACAAGCCCGATATTGCCTTCCTGAATTAAATCCATGAAAGGAACGCCGCGTGCGCTATACGCGCGGGCAATCTTTACGACCAGCCTTAGGTTGGCCTCGATAAGCCTGCGGCGGGAGTTTTCATCGCCGCTTTGAATACGCCGGGACAGTTCCAGCTCTTCATCAAACGTTAAAAGAGAATATTGCTTTACTCGATCAAAATACGCCGCCAAAAGACTTCCGCTATTCGTTGGCTTCTTTGCCTTTGCCTTTACCATACATGCCTCCGTGGGTGTAACCCTGTGCCTATATATAAGCAAATTCCGTGCCAAGTTTGCGGTTTTGCCCAAAAAAAATCGTAACTCGTTATGCTATAAGGAATTAAAAATATTCATGCCTACCGCTTTTCTCAGCCAAGAACGCAAGCTTGTATGATAATGTATACATTACGCGCATTTGGTGTATGGTATTTTTTACGGAGAAGTGATATACTTGACCTATGGATTACAGCATTACCGTGCGGGAAAAGGGCGATGAGGTCTACTACTATGTCCAGTGGTCTCCCCTGGCCCTTGCCGAGCGGTGGGCGATTAACGCCAAGGTTCCGGCGGTGGCGGGCGTGTACGAGATTTATTGGATGGACGACCGTAAACACCTGCGGATGCTGGCAGTTGGAAATACCCACTACGGCGGCCTGAGATCGGAAATACGGCGGCTTACCGACCCCGAACTTGCCTTGAACTCCAAAACCCGTACCACTCTGGAAAACGAGGAAATCTGGTTCCGGTACGCCCCCTCCAATTCTTCTCGCGTCATGGCCGATGTCGTGTGGTTCTTCCGAAGCACGTACTTTCCCGAAAACCCCGGTGTGGAACATTCGGGGAAATACAAAAAGATTTTTTTAAAGGAATCGGCCCCGGACAAATTGATCTGGGTTCCCTGACAGGCCGGCTGCTATGATTGAATATATAGTGCCCGGCAACATCGACGACCGCGTCCTCGCCAGAGCCGCGAAACTCCTGAGCGAAGGGGGAACAGTCGCCATGCCTACAGACACAAGCTGGAGCGTCGCCTGTTCCATGAATTCCCGCGAGGGGATAAAGCGGCTTAAAGCAATCTCGAAAGAACGGGACGAGCGCCTTTTTACCCTCCTTTGCTCCGACATTTCCCAGTTTGGGGAACTGTGCAGTCTGGACAACACACGGTTCAGGCTTATAAAAAGGCTTTCGCCGGGCCCCTACGTTTTTGTCCTTAAAACACTTCTGGGAACCGAAAAGGTTCTGGGCCTGCGCCGCCACGAAATCGGGATACGCCTTCCGAATTATCCTGTGCCGCTGGCCCTGATAGACGCCCTTGGCTGCCCCCTTTACGGCATTACCGCCAAGCGGAATATGGTCGCCCAGCGGATGGACGAAGATTACTCCGGCGATGACGAGCTTTCAGAAGAAGACGGACATTCGCCGGACGAATCGTTTTACCGGGAAGAAACCCTGTTCGACGGAGGCTGGGAACTGGAAGACATACGGGGCCTTGATCTCATTCTGGATCCGGGGGAAGACCGGGACAGGCTTTTTTCCACCGTGCTGGATCTAAGCTCTGGGGAAGTACAGGTACTGCGGCAGGGCGCGGGGCCTTGGCCTGTCTAACGCGCCGAACACGCCTGAGGGGTTCAAGCAGGTAACACATGGAACCACAGTGGATACGGGTCGTTTTTAGACGGCGGCTGTTAATTATCTCCTTAATTCTTGTTCAACTGGCGTTTATCCTTTTTGTCATAGCCGGTACGGATCGTGTTTTCCGCTATGTCGATTTTTTTCTGCGGGCCTTTAGCGTGGCTGTCTGCGTGTACATTCTGAACAAAAAGGAAAAATCCGCCTACAAACTGACGTGGATTTTTCTTATCCTTCTTTTCCCCCTTTTTGGAGGGGCGGTTTATGCCTTTTTCCACACTCAATCGAGCCCCCGCAAACTCAGGCGGCACATGGACAAGGCTAACCGCCGCTACCGCCCGCTTTTTTTGCCCGCAGGCGAAAGCGTACTGCCGCAGTTAGCCGCAGAACACCCCGAATGTCTCCCGCAAGTTCATTACCTTCAGGAGTACGCCGGGTTTCCCGTGTACAAGCGGACACAAACAACCTACTTCAATTCCGGCGAAAGCTTTTTCGCGCGGGCGCTGGAAGAACTGGAAAAGGCCGAAACGTATATCTTTCTGGAATTCTTCATCCTGCGCGAGGGAAAGATGCTTAACCCCATCCTTGACATCCTAACAAAAAAGGCCCGGCAGGGGCTGGATGTCAGAGTTATCTATGACGACCTTGGCTGTTTTATGTCCCTGCCCCCCGCTTTCAACAACACCCTTGAAAGCAGGGGCATTAAGTGCATGGTTTTTAACCCCTTTAAGCCCATACTCTCGTCTCACCAGAACAACCGTGACCACCGGAAAATAGTCAGCATAGACGGGAAAACCGCCTTTACCGGAAGCATGAATCTGGCTGACGAATACATTAACGCGCGGGAGCGGTTTGGGCACTGGAAAGACGCGGCTATTATGCTTCACGGAGACGCGGCGTGGAGCCTTACCCTTATTTTTCTGCATATGTGGAATCTGGAGCGAAGCGAGCGGGAACAGGACGATGCCGCCTCGTTTTATCCTTGGAAGGAGGCAGACGGGACGATCGCGGCCTGCCCGGTAGCGTCTGACGGCTACGTCCAGCCCTACGCGGACAGCCCCCTTGACAAAGAAAATGTTGGGGAGCACGTGTACATCCAGATCATCAACAATGCCAAAAAGTATGTATACATTAACACCCCCTACTTGGTTGTGGACGACAACCTTCTTTCGGCCCTGACCCTTGCGGCCAAAAGCGGCGTGGATGTGCGGATTATCACCCCGTACCGCTGGGATAAAAAGATTGTGGCGATTGTTTCCCGCTCGTACTACCGCCAGCTCATTCAGGCGGGCGTGAGGGTGTACGAGTATTCCGCCGGGTTTAACCACTCGAAAACATTTGTGTCCGATGACCGGGCAGCTACCGTGGGCACAACCAATCTTGACTTCCGCAGCCTGTACCTCCATTTTGAGTGCGGTGTCTGGATGTACAACACCCAAAGCGTGGCGGGCGTGAAGGAAGATTTTCTTACCATCCTTCCGGGCTGCAAGGAGATCACGTTGAAAGATTGCTCACGGAACGCGGCGCAGCGGGTTGTTCAGGATGTGCTGCGGATTTTCGCGCCGCTTATGTAAAAGTTTTCATGCTCTATCCCGCAAAAATCATTGCAACATCTACCCCTTCTACGGTATACTAGGGTGCGGAAACAACCCCGCACGAAAGGAGAAACGCATGGGCACAATCGAAATTATCCGCAACAACTGTCCCAAGTCCGCCTGTACCCGTGCGCTGGAACTTATGCGTCCTGCGGAGATGAAAAAGGTGCGGGCCTTTCACAAGAGCTTCCCGCAGTATACCCAAACGCCGCTCGTTAAACTGGAAGCCCTTGCCGCAAAACTCAACGTGCGGGGAATTTATGTCCAAATGCAAGAACCCCAGGCAGACGCTTGAAAAGCTGGCGGCACGGGGGCAAATCCGCTGGCTGGACAAGTAAGCGCAAGCTGCGGCTAACAAGGATTGTCAAATGATTTACTTATCGGGCTTTCACGCCATTGAAGAACGGATGAAGTCGGGTCGTCCCTGCGGCCCCCTTCTGGTTGCCAAACCCGGCCCCAGAGCCCGGGAGCTTACGGCTCTGGCAAGCGAGCGGAGCATACGGATCGACCGTGTGGGGACGGCGGAGCTTGACCGCCTTGTGCCGGATCACCGGGGCATAGCGCTGGAAGTGGACGAGGTATCTTCCTCTGCGGAAGTTTCCCTTGAAGGATTCCTTAAAGGGCTTGGAGAGGGCCGCAGGGATGTGCTGGTGGCGGTACTGGACGAAATTACCGACCCTCACAACTACGGGGCCATACTACGTTCTTGCGATCAGTTTGGGGTAGAACTGGTACTGACCCGCCACCGGCGCACCGCCAAACACGCTGATGTAATTTCCAGAACCTCGGCGGGAGCGTCGGCATGGGTTCCACAAGCGGAAACCGCGAACCTGTGCCGGGCGGTGGAAGAACTTAAAGAGGCGGGGTTCTGGATATACGGCGCTGACATGGAGGGGGAATCTTCCTACAGCCGGGATCTCCGGGGCAGAACTGCCATTGTCCTGGGAGGCGAGGGAAGCGGCATCTCCCGCCTTCTGCGGGAACAGTGCGACGCCATGATTGCTATACCTTCGCTAGGCCGCATCGACTCGCTCAATGTTTCGGTGGCGGCAGGGGTGCTGTTTTACGAAGTTATGCGTCAGCGCAAGGGGCCGGCAGGCGGGCGGGCGTAATGTGCAATGAGCTTAGGATAAATGGCGCATAATGTTCCAGAATTGGCGGCATTTAGGCCCCCCCGCCGCGCGCTGAAGAAGGTTTCAGAAACTTGAAGGGGCAGCGAGCGCCCGCAGATTATACGTGGCGGCTTCCGCCAGCGCCCGGTAAAAACGGGCGGAAAACTCCAAGTGCCGGGCAACGGGATCCGCCGTTATCGCCGCAATTTCCGCCTCCCAGCCCCCGGTTTCCGGGAACAGGAAGCCAGCAATCTCTTTCACGGCGCTTTCGGCAATGGCTTTGTTGGCCCCATCCAGCCTTTTAAGCGCCCGCTCGTGCTCTGTCTTTTCCAAGCGCCCCTGCCGTTTGCGTCTGGCGGCGGTTTCGGCGGCTTCGGCGGTGTCTTCGGCGAGGGTTTTGATCGTTTCAAGGCCGTCAAGAAGCGTTTTGCGGGCGCTTTCGTACTGCGCGGCCCGGCCTTTCGCCCCTTCTCCGTGGAAATCCCCTTCAACCGTTGTGAAGGTCAGGTCAAGAAGCCGGTTTATCTCCTCCCGGCGCGCGGGAAGGGCCAAAAGCTCACCGGCACAGGAGCTTTCAATGCCCGGTATGGCAAGCCCATCCGCCTGCAGGCGGTAATTTTTTACGCCCGCAAAACGGCTGAAGCAGCTTTCAAACCACGCGGCGTACAGGGAAAGGCGTTTGTCGGTCAGCACCGTGCCGCCCCCCTGACACTTCGCCCGGAAGGGCTGACCGTCCCGCAAAGCCCGGAAATTCCACGTTTCCCCCGGACTAAAGCGACGGGATTCGGCGTGGGATTTTTCCTCAAACGCCGCCCCCCGGAAGTGGGTCTTGAGTTCGGGGAAGGAAAGGTCAAGTCCGGCGATCCATACCTGCCGGGCTCCCAAATGGCGCGCGAAATCCCACGCGCTGGTCGCCACGGAGCCGCCCGCGCCCAGATCGCCCTTGGGGTCTACCTTTTCTTCAATAAAACGCCCCAAGGGAAAAAAGGAGCCGCAAAGGAACATTCCGCCAAAGCGGTGGCGCAACACCGGGGGGTAGACGGCGGACTCGGCGATAAGGCGTGTGTTTGGGGCGGGAACTCTGTCTAAATGCCGGTAGTTCCAGTACTGTGGGTCTACCGAAACGACAAAATCCGGGTCAACGCGGCGGCTTAAAAAAAAGCGCAGGCTTGTGTCCACCGCCACGGTAACGCAGCGCAGGGCGATTTCGTTCAGCACGGGGCCCGCGGCGTCCAGCGTGGGGCCGGCGGCGGCGAGAAAAACGGGTATGTCCCCGCCGTTCAGGATTCCTTCGAGCCGGGAAATCCCGGGAATGTCCCGCACCGCCCTGAGGTTTTGGGAGAGGTTGCGAACCCACCGTTTGCCAAAACGCTTTTGGGTGGCCCTGTTTACGGTGGTACGGGAATTCCATGTTTTGATTCTTTCTTCCACGCCAGCGTACCAGTCCCCGTCCATGCCGGTTAGCGCCCGGTTTTGTATGACGAGGGGGGGGACGCCGGGCGAGCCCTTAAAAAGTGAAAGCGCTCCGGTAATGCCTTCGCCTGAGCCGCCCAGAACGAACACCAGCCGGTTTTTGGACAGAAACGCCCCAAGGTCACGGGCGTGCAGGGCTTTTTTCAGTATTGCCGGGTGTTTTTCCACAACGATGATGGGTCTGTCGCCGTCTGCGTCTGCGTTCAGCTTTTCCGCCAGAATAGCCGCCGTATAGCCTAGGCCGAACCCAAGGATAACCGCCGGGCCGCCGCCGCTAGAGCTGCTAGCGGTGCTGTCCACGAGCCGCTGGGCTTCCCGCCGGGGGTCTCGCTTTGAGTGGACATAGATGTCCCGGTACGCAAGGGTGGGCTCCCCCGAAGCGGCGGCTTCGATGGCAAGGTCGTCCGGCGCTATGTCGTCCCCGGCCTTGTCCAGTTCTTCCGCAAGAAGGGGGTAAAGCCGTTTAAGCGCCTCCATATTCGGGGCAAAGAAATCAGGTAGCATAATCTGTTGTACTAAATTATTTGCCTTTTTGCTATGCGGCGGCGGGCATTGCTAGGGGGCCAATATCTTGACACGCGCAAACAACAATAGCTATAATACACCGAAACAAGGGGTTTACCAATGAAGAATATAATCGCAGACCGGATGAAACTGTTACACACAGAGTCGGCTTTTCAGATTCTGGCCAAAGCCAATGCGCTGGAGGCTCAGGGGAAAAGTGTTATTCACCTTGAAATCGGGCAGCCGGATTTCAAGACTCCCCGGAACATTATCGAGGCAGCGTACAAGGCCATGAACGAGGGCAAGACGGGCTACACCCCCGCTCCGGGCATTCCCCTTCTGCGGGAAACTATCGCCCGCCACTGCGAAACGTACAAAGGGGTAAAAACCACCCCGGAGGAAGTTGTGGTCGTGCCCGGCGGCAAGCCCATCATGTTTTTCGCCATGCTTATGCTGACCCAGCCGGGAGACGAGGTAATCTGCCCCAATCCCGGCTTTCCCATCTACGAGTCGGTGGTTAAATTCTCCGGAGCAAAGCCCGTTCCCATGCCGTTATTGGAAAAAAATAACTTTAGCGTGGATTTGCAGCAGCTTAAGCGGGACATAAACGAAAAAACCAAGCTCATAATCATAAACAACCCCGGCAATCCCACCGGCGGCATGATACGCAAAGAGGACATTATCGCCATTGCGGACATGGTGCGGGGCAAAGGCATCTACATTCTTTCGGACGAGATTTACGACCGGATTATTTTCGGGGAAAAGCCGCTTTCCATCGCCACATTGCCGGACATGAAGGACTGGACAATCATACTGGACGGCTTTTCCAAAACCTATTCCATGACCGGCTGGCGTTTGGGCTACGGCGTTATGAACACGGAGCTGGCGCAGCACATGACCATGTTAATGGTAAACTCCGCCTCTTGCGCCGCATCCATAACCCAGTGGGCCGCCGTGGAAGCCCTTGCCGGCCCGCAGGACGCCGTTGCGGAAATGGTAGACGCCTTCCATAAGCGGCGGGATTATCTGGTTGCCGCCCTGAACAACATTGCCGGGGTAAGCTGCGCCATGCCCGGCGGCGCTTTTTACACGTTTGCGAACATTTCGTCATTTGGTATTCCCTCGCAGGAGTTCGCCAACCGCCTCTTGGACGAAGCCGGGGTTGCGGCGGCGTGGGGCACGGCCTTTGGCAGTTTCGGCGAGGGCTTTATACGCTTTTCCTACGCCAATTCGCTGGATAACCTGAAAATCGCCGTCGAGCGCCTGGACAAATTTTGCAAGGGGCTGAAATGAACATCGTTATTCTGGACGGATACACCGAAAACCCCGGCGACTTAAGCTGGGCCGGGTTTGAAAAACTTGGGAACCTTACCGTTTACGACAGGACATCTGCGGGGGACGTTATTCAGCGTATCGGGGACGCGCAAATCGTTATTGTAAACAAGACTCCGGTATCGAAAGAGGCGATGGACGCCTGCGCAAACATCAAGTACATCGGTGTTCTGGCTACAGGCTACAATATTGTCGATTACGAAGCGGCAAAAGCCAAAGGAATTGCCGTTACCAATATCCCGACCTATGGGACAGATGCGGTGGGGCAGTTTGCCATCGCCCTGCTATTGGAGATTTGCCATCGCATTGGCCACCACGACAGGGCCGTAAAAGAAGGCCGCTGGGAAAAAAACCTTGACTGGTGTTTTTGGGACTACCCGCTTATCGAGCTTGCGGGAAAAACAATGGGCGTTGTCGGCTTTGGCAGAATTGGGCAGGTTACCGGCAGGGTGGCAAAAGCCTTGGGCATGAAGGTTATCGCCTTTGACGAACATCCCCACGATGCGGGCAAGGCAATCGCCGATTATGTTTCTCTTGATGAACTTTTTGCCTCTTCCGATGTGATTTCCCTGCACTGCCCGCTTTTTCCTTCTACGCAGGGCATTATCAACAAGAACACAATTGCCAAGATGAAGGACGGGGTTATCATCCTGAACAGTTCCCGTGGGCCTTTGATCGTAGAGCAGGATTTGGCTGACGCGCTGAACTCTGGAAAGGTTTACGCCGCCGGTGTGGATGTTGTTTCGCAGGAGCCGATAAAGGGGGACAACCCCCTTCTGTCCGCCAAAAATTGTATCATAACGCCGCATATTGCGTGGGCTCCGAAGGAAAGCCGCCAGCGTCTAATGGACATCGCTGTACATAACCTGCAGGCTTTTATTGACGGGAATCCGGTTAACGTGATTAACCGGTGAGCGTTTTGAAGGGGGCTTTTTACGGACAGGGAAATAGCGGAATACCAGACGCTGTACGCGGCGCTTGGGGAGCTTCAGAAAACGTATGTGCGCAGAAAACAGGAGCTTCGCCATATCCTGCGGGAAACTGAGGTTCTTAGGAACAATGCCCTTGGGGTTCTTGTAAAGGCCAACCGTCCCACCCGGCATTTGACTAGCCGCCAGCGCCAGATTGCTGGCATTGGGTATCACCTGGGGGAGATACAGATGCGGATGCGCGGGGAAAGCCGGGCTGTTTTCCAGTATGGGGAAGATGATGCGGAATTGTCCGGGCCCCAAGGCTGGCAGCCGCCGGAACAGTGCCGGAGCCGCGCGGAGCTTGCGCAAAGGGGGCTTTTAATTCTTGCCCTGATTGACAGCGTGAAGAAAAAGCTCCTTCAGCTTGATGTTTTGGAACTGCGATGCCGGGAGTTAATGGCCTCCATCGGCAAGGCGCTGGAAGCCTTCTGCCATGAATCGGGGATTATCCGCCAAAGGATGTACCCTTTTGGCGTTTTTAGCCGCTGCCGCCGGACGCTCCGGGGCTTTTTTGGAAGGGCTTATTTTACCTTCCCTGACATGGAGCATATTGCCGCTTTGGGCAGCATTACGGGCCATGTGTTGAAGATCGCCGATTCGCCGGCAATGTAACAAGGAACAGCAATGTCAGAAAATGAAATCGCCGAGGCGCTAAAAGGTTCCGTTCCCATCCCCGCCGGGGAACTCCCCCGGCTTTTTGAGTTGCTGCGGGAATGCAGGAAAGAATCGGAAATGACCCAGCGGGAAGTGAAAAAATACGAGGCCATGAAAGAGGTAATGCTGAAAGAGATTACCGGAAAGTACGCCTTTTACGAGTTTCTTTTTTCCAATATTTTTGCCGAGCGGGCGGAAGCGATAAAAAAGGACTTCGAGATTATCGATCAGGGCATTAAACGGAACAACCGGGGCCTTGTTGCGGCAGGAGTATCGGGCCTTTCCCAAGTGGTGGCCTCCAGTCCCATTGCGGACATGGAAAAACTCCGCCGTATGCTAGGGTAACCGGGGGCTTTACAGGAAATTGCCGCCCCGCCAAACCGGGGGCTTGGGGAGACTCAGAGCCTTCAATCGGGCAACCCGGATTTGAACCGGGGACCCCAAGTCCCCCAGACTTGTACGCTAAACCAACTGCGCTATTGCCCGATTGAAGGCTCTTAAATCTCCGTAAGTAGGCTCCGTAACCGTACCACAAGACGCTTACGGCTGTCAATACGGCAAGCCGCCTACTGGAACAACGCCAGAGCCGCCTCCAGCCGCTGTTGAAGCTCGTCGTAGCGGTTTTGCAGTTCGTTGGTGCGCTGGGACAATGCCGTGTATTGCGTCCTTTGGTTTTCCAGTTCGGCCTCGCTTTGCTGGGCTCTGGCGGCTGTTGTCTGAACCTGAGCCTGTAGGCCAGTATTTTCCGTCCTAAGCGTCTGTATTTCGCTTTCCCGCTGGCTGATAACCTGATCGCGGCTGGCATTGGCAACCTGCAATTCGCTGATTGCGCTGGCGTGTTCCGCAATTATGCGGGTCTGCTCCGTGCCTGACGCTCCGGCGGCGGCGATAACCTGCTCCTGCGCCTCCAATTGCTGTTCCAGGGCGGCGTAGCGTGTCTGCATCTCGGTAAGGGCATGGACAAGAGCGTCGTCCGTCAGGCGCAGGGCCTCCGCAACCGCCATTTCCAAAGCGCCAATCGCCGCAAGGTGCGTTTGCCGTCTGGTTTCCATCGCGCGGATGCCCTGAAGGGACGGGGCCGCCAGAAATTCCCGCATCGTTCCAAGGACAGCGGAGGCCTCGTCCAGCCGGCCCTCGTTGATAAAGCTGTTCGCCGAGGCAAAGTACACGCTCATCTGGCTTTCGGCTCTGGCAACCCGCTCATGCTCGGCGGAAAGCTGCTGGAGTTCTTCCATTGCGGCGGTAAGCTCCCTTGCCCGATCCTCGGCCTGAGCCCGGAACACCGCTTCCCGCAGGCGGGAATCTTCGAGTATTCTGGCCCTTTCTTCATGAAGGCCCGAAAGGGTGTGGCGGTAGTCCTCTTGCATTTGCAGTAACGCGGCGGCCCGTGCCTGCTGGCTTTCGGTAAGGACTTCAAGGGAATCCTGCAAAAGCCGGTATTCGCTGTCGGCGGCGAACAACATCTGAAGGATGCTGTTTATTTCATCTTCCTTTTCACGTATAAGCCGGCTGGTTTCTTGGCGTATCTCGTGGATTAGCGCCCGCTCGGTAACCCCTAGCGCGACGGAACCCTCCCGTATCCCTTGCTCTTCCTGAACATGAAAGTGGGAAAGAAGGACAAAGCCCGCCGCCAAAAGGACAACGGCGGCAACATTGACAAGAACGGGGAACAGAAAGCCCCGCCTTTTCGCCTTGATTACCGTTGCCTCGGAAACAAGGCGGTTTGTGCCGGTCATGGCGTTAATGCCGTCCAGAATCTCCTGCTGTTCTTCCAGCGAAATCCCCGAAGAACTGTCAAACACTATTGTTCCGGAAGGGTCTGTTAACTGTCTGTTATTTTCCATTGTGTGCCTCCTGTGCCGCCAGTTTTTCAACTTCCTTTGCCGCAAGCCGTATGCCGCCCGCCTTTAGCCCCCGGACACTGTAGTCTTGGGCCTTAAAGGTTTCCTTGGTGATTTTAAGCCGCGGCTTGGGCTTGTAATGCAATGTAAACGCAAACTTCCCACGGGTATCTACCAACAGCGCCTGCGCGCCATCGGGAATCAGGGAATATTCCTTGTTCATTATCCATCCCTCAATAACACAGCGCTTGATGCAAGCATAGCCTGTTTTCGCTTCCTTGTAAATAATGGTAAACACCGTGCTTGCCAGCGCTTCCTTGTCCGCCGCTATCGTCAGCGCGCCCTGCCCCACAAAGGCTTTTTCGGGAATGTCCGTTACCGACCACGTGCCGTTTTGCCTGACCGTAAGAACACGGTCGAAGGGAGAAAGTTCGGCTACAGTTTCGCCAGTAACGGCAGTTCCCAAATATCCGGTTTCGCTGTCGTACTTAAGCGCAACGTCCTTTTTGACAACTTCCTTCACGTCCACTTTTTCGAACGTGCCGACCTTTGTCTTTCTCGCTCCCCCGCCCAGCTCCTCGTTGGCCCTGATTCTGGCGATAATATTGTCCAGCCACGCCACCGCATAGGCGACAATTTTTTTCAGGTGGCCGTTAATTTCGGCAATCCGGGCCTCGATGTCCGCCATTTCCTTCTTTGCCCGGTTCATGTCGTACAGCGAAATTCTGCGGATAGGAATTTTCAAAAGGTGTTCTACGTCCTCGCCGCTGACACCACGGGGGCCCACCTCTTTTTTGAACGGAACAAAGCCGTCAATCACCGCTTTTTCGACAGCCTCGGCGGTTTTCATTTTTTCGATGCCCTTGTAAATCCGCTCTTCGATAAATATCCGTTCCAGCGTGCGCAGGTGAAGCTTGTTCAGCAGTTCCTGTTTTTCAAGCTCCAGTTCTTTGGTAAGAATTTTTACGAGCTGCTTGGCGTGATACTTGATAACTTCCGTAACGGTCATTACCGTGGGGTAGCCGTTTTTGATAACCAGAAGATTTACGGAAATGGACTGCTCGCACTCGGTAAACGCGAAAAGGGCGTCCACGGTTTCCTGCGCATACACCCCGCGGGCAAGCTTGATTTCTATCTCCACGTTCTCTGTGGTAAAGTCACTGATCCCCTGTATCTTCAGCCGCCCCGCCTTGGCCGCAGTCTCGATACTGGCGATGATGCTTTCCGAGGTAGAGCCGTACGGAAGTTCCCTGATAAGTATGCGCTTGGCATCCGATGTGTCCAGTTTGGCGCGGACAAGAACCTTGCCGTTGCCGTCCCTGTAGTCCGACACGTCCACAAAGCCGCCAGTGGGAAAGTCGGGAAAGAGTTCAAACTTTTTCCCCAGAAGGCAGGCTTTTTCGGCCTCTAGCACTTCGATGGCGTTATGCGGAAGTATTTTGGTTGACATTCCTACGGCAATGCCGTCCGCTCCCATCGCCAGAATTACGGGAATCTTGGCGGGGAAAAGAACGGGCTCCCTTTTGCGCCCGTCGTAGGAATCGGCGTAGGGGGTAAGCTTGGGGTGATAAAAAATATCTTTGGCAAGAGGCGTTGCCCGGCATTCAATGTACCGGGGGGCCGCAGCTCCATCCCCGGTATGGATATTGCCAAAGTTGCCCTGCCGGTCAATAAAAAGTTCCTTGTTTGCCAAAACGACAAGGGCGGGGCCGATAGACGCTTCCCCGTGCGGGTGGTACTGCATACAATGCCCCACCACATTTGCCACCTTGTGGAACTTGCCGTCGTCCATTTCAAAAAGGGAATGAAGAATGCGCCGCTGTACGGGTTTAAGCCCGTCTTCAAGATCGGGAATGGCCCTGTCTTTGATTACGTAGGACGCATATTCAAGAAAGTTTCTGTCGAAAAGGTTTTTTACGTACGCCACAGTTTAAGGTTATAATATTAACGGAAACGGGTCAATTGCCGCCCCCCCCCCCGCCGTGCGTGAGCATTCCCGCTAAAAGCTCCGACAGGGGAGGATATACGGTTTAAGAATCCCGCATGGGGAACCCGCTACGGAGCCTCGGTCTCCTTCGCGGAGATGCCATGCAAATGGATTCTTAAACCGTATATCCTCCCCTGTCGGGCATTGTACTGGTGGCTCACGCGCGACGGGGGCATTACTGGTTGGAAGACGCATGAACCCCCGGCATCACCACAGGGCATTCCCGCCAGCAGTGACGGACAGCCCCCCCCTCCAGCAAACGCCGCAAGCAAATGTTCTTCACCCCAGTAATGCCCCCGCCGCCACAGCCATCAGTACAATGCCCGCCGGGGGAGGGGATACGGTTTAAGAAGACAATTGCCCAGACTTTTTAGCGGAGGAGACCGAGGCTCCGTAGCCGGTTCCCTGGGCGGCTTCTTAAACCGTATCCCCTCCCCCGGCGGGGCTTTTGGCCAGAATGTTTGGCTGTGGCGGCGGGGGGGCTATTGACAGTCGTGCCAACAGCAGGTACGATGCAAA
>Ga0123355_10002749_pt1 | contig 24941 bp, 25 predicted proteins | sample TergutEmb28metaG_3_FD_89872 | JGI IMG/M metagenome (GOLD analysis project Ga0123355, IMG submission 89872) | Embiratermes neotenicus P1 segment gut microbial communities from Petit-Saut dam, French Guiana - Emb289 P1 | ecosystem: Host-associated > Arthropoda: Insects > Digestive system > Gut ...
AAAAAACGGCTTTTTTCTTTGTTTCTTGTTCTCTTTTTTTCAAAAGAGTTGCCACTGCCAGATGACGGTGTGTTGTTAAAATTATCCATAAATACTTATCTCGTCCGGACTTTAACCGTCGGTATGGGAGTTACACCCATTCGGGGTACATTGCTGTACCTTCGCAGACTATACTGCCGGTGGAGAATTGCACTCCGCCCCTAAGTTTTGCATCAAACTAGGCTTTAACCCTACCATAAAATGTACGCTCTAGTCAAGCGTTTTGTGCAAGAAAACTGCATTTAATTCAATAAATTTTACGAATTATTATACAAACTTACAATTTGCTGTAGGATTAAAGGTTTCCGCTGTCTTGGCTAACTCATTTGCAAAGAGATTAACATATCGTTTTGTCTCCTCTGTTTTGGAGTGACCAAACCAATGCATCAGCGTAAACGCATCGCAGTTGTTCATAACCATGAGCTTTCCGAAGGTGTGCCGCAAGAGATGCACTCCAGTACGGTTGATGCCTAAGCTCTTGTAATGCAGGTTAATTGCCTTGTACATAATCTTTTGGCGGAACTGTCCGCCTTTCGCGTTGACGAACAACCACTCCCCCGCCCTTTTATTATGCTTTTTGATGTAGGCTTTGAGCATATCGCAAAGCGAATTTGTAAGCGGCAAGGTTAGTATTTTGCGGTTTTTTGTTACTTTGCAAGTGAGGAGCTGCGTATCAAGGTCGGCATCCTCTACTCTGATGTGGCACATTGTCCGGCTTCTGATGCCCGTACCTAAATACAAAATACTCATAACGCTTGAAATACTTAGGTCGCAGTTCTCAAAAATGAGCTTGACCTCTTGCATAGTGAGCGTCGGCTTAATTTTCTCCTCAAGCCGTATAAGCTCAACTTTCGGAACACTCCGGATATAGCCCTTTTGGTAAGAAAAATTAAGATAGCGCCGTAAGGACTTGAGGAACGAATTGACAGATTCATTTTGAAGATTAGACTTGCGGAGTTTGTATTTGAAGCCGCTGATGAATTCGTCGTTAATTCCGGAAGGCTCGGCTATCCCCTGCTCCTCAAGCTCCCGAAGGATGCGTGTCAAGCTGTAGTCGTAAGCCTCAATTGTCTTAGGGCTTAGGTCTTTAGCGTAATTATCCTTCTGAAGCTCGTCAAAAATCTGCCATAATTTACTTTTCATTTGTGTTTTTCTCCTTAGATAGCATAGAAAAACAGTGCTTTAGCTTATACAATTTGCTAAAACACTGTTTTGTTAGTTGTAATTTTTTGAATGAAACTGGCTAAAAAATGACGGCAATGTCGCTATAACGGCAATTTATTTGTGTTTTTCTTAAAGATATAAAGATTTCTTTATATCTTTATGTCTTTATCGTCTTTACAATCTTTACTGTCTTTACTGTCTTTACTGTCTTTCATTATTTTCGTCTAAACGCTCGAGTGCAAATTGCACAGCGTCATTTACAAGACGATTAAAGGATACTTTGTGTTTATCACTAAGCTCCATTAACATATCATAAATATTTCCTCGCCACCGAATTGTGCGATTGATTGAGTCCTCGTCCTTGCCACCTCGTGGAATTTGGAATTTGTCCATAGTGTAATTACCTCTAGCAAATATTATTGCATATTTGCAGATAAAAAGCAAGACGCAAATGCAGAATATTATGCAGAAACTAGTTGACTTGTTGGCAACATATGTAGTATACTATTTTAATGAACTCAAAAAACACAAAGGAAAAAATTGAGCTAACTGTTGGCTCACTCGAAACATTGGCGGAGCTAGTGTTCTTGGGTGAGTTGGTTATCAATGATGAGCGAGATGAGCAGAGGATTAAAAAATACCATATCATCAAAGAGCAAGTTGTTAGAGAATATATATCAACTTTAAGCACCGAAAAGCAACGAGAGCTATCTGACGAGCAAAGTTGCTACGACTATTTTTTGACTAAACATAAACAATCTCTCCAAGCCCGTGATACGGCGACACTCTTGTATGTACTATCAGATAAGTTGGTGGAGCTTGCAAAAGACAAGAAAGGAAGGCGAAACGCTTTGGATAATATTACGGACTGGCGAGGTATAAGCCGGGAACTCATTCAAAAACTAATCGCCGATTAAATATCTGAATGCAAAAAAAACATCTCTCTATCGCTAGGATCAGAGAGATGTTTTTTATTTATTCGGTAAATTTGACCTCGATTGTTTCGTCCGGAGCTTCGTCGCCCGGGTCTGGTTCGATGCTACCGGTAAGACTTTGCATATACTCTCTCGGACACTCCCCTTTCGGAAGTTCGAACTCCATCTCTTTTTTTTCTTTTGGCATAATATTCATTTCCCTTTTTTACTGATTATTTTTGTTGGTCGTTTAGCTTTGCAATATATGGCTCAAACATTTTATTCCAGGCTTCTATACTTCTAAGCTCGCTATCCGCTAAGAGTTGTGCCATTTTTTCGGTCTTGCCGTCTTGGCTAGAGCTGTATTGTAGCTTGCTGTCATATTTCTTAAATGCAGAATAGTATGTTTTGCGCTCCTCAAAGCGTATGTCTAGCGGAAGCAAGTCTAGTAGCAACATTTCGTATATAAGCAATAATCTGCCTGTTCTGCCGTTGCCGTCAATAAACGGATGTATTCGTTCAAATTCAATATGATGCGTAGCTAGCGTATGAAACAGCTTATGCCAGTCAAAAGTCTTGTTCTTTTGTCTTTCGGTCAAAATCTCTTGCAGGTCGGATTGTACTGCCAATACATATTCCATCATTTTTTTTGGTATAACATCTGGTGAACACGGTGTAAAGGTCACATTAAACATATCGCCGATGTAGACCTGCTCTTTGCGATACTTGCCTGCACTCGGCTCTCCCCTAAAAACATAGCTATGCACTTGCTTAATAAAATCTTCGTCAATAACCGTTTTTTGCTCTTTGCTTTCGAGCAAGAAATCAAAGCCCTTTTTGTAGCCGACTATCTCCTCGTGTTCTCTAAAGCTTCTCTTGCCCGCAGTCGCACCCTCTTTGAGTAGTAGTCTTGTTTCGTTGTATGTGAAGGTATTGCCTTCGATTGCGTTAGAGTTGTAGCTTGCACTAATAGAAAACTCTTCCATATACCGCTTAACGGCACACGGATTATACTCCTTTATGCGTTGCATAACAGCATAGAGCTTATCTATCTTTGCTATTGTGCTTGCAAGTTTAGGTTGTTTATCTATCAGTTTGGACATAAAACAGTCTACCCCCTTCTTTGCATTTTGCGTAAAAACATCTTTACATCTTTATGTCTTTACATCTTTATGTCTTTCATTTTTTTTGTTTTTCTTCTTCCAACTCTTTCTTGTATTCTTCTATAAGTTCACGATTTTCCTCAACATCCTTTGCAATACAAGCAACTAACACATCCTCTGGCTTCATTCCACCCCTTTTACAAGTAGCACTAAATTGTTGCCAAAGCTCTTCATCGCAATAAAAACTTTTGACCTTATATGGCTTTTTTTTTGGTTTTATTCGTCTTGACATTATTCACCTCTTTACAGCTAACTACATTTAGAATAATCTCTTTTTGAAATTTTGTCAAGCATTTCAATGTGTAAAGATGTAAAGACATCTTTACATCTTTACGGCTTTTTCATATTTTTTAATCATCTCAATATTGTCGTCAACTAAACCACGAAAAAACTTCGTGACTATTTGCGTACAATCAACATTCTGCATTTGGCAAAAAAGCTCAACTTGTCTAATCAACTCTTTTTCAATGCGGAAATTTTTGAGTTTTGTTTCCGGCTTAGCTTTTTTCTTTTCTCCAGTATTAGCTTGAAAATCAATTATGTTGTCTACTGGATGACTGCCAACATCAATTGAATTGCTTTTATTAAGCGGCATAATGACCCTCCTCATACTTTAAGAATTCTTCAACAAGTGCAAGATAGTCTTGAGCTGCTAGCGAATTAGGCTTGTAGTCGTATAAGCTCTGTTCGTACGACGGCACATCGGCAGCCGCAGCGTTTTGCCTTATTTGCGTTTTGTAGACTTTGGACTTAACACTATGTGCAAGTGCATTAAAATTATCGTTATAATCGTCAAGGTTTCGACGCTTGTCCGCCATTGTGACAACAAAGCCGTTAAATTTGAGCTTATCGTTACATCTTTCTTTTATTCTTTTAACCGACTGAAAAAGCTGACTGACCGCTGGCAGACTGAAAAAATCCGCTTTAATTGGTATCAGAACCTCGTCGGCAGCCACAAGTGCATTAACAGTGAGAGTTCCTAGCGATGGACGGCAATCGATGAGAATGTAGTCATATTTGGACTTTACATCTTTTAGGCGGTTTTTGAGAACATACTCCCGACTTAGCTCATTGTACAATGAGAGTTCGGCGTTATCAAGCAAAATATTTGCAGGTAGAAGGTCAACTCCTCCGCAATTTTGAACAACCTCTTTGAATGACTTTGGCGTGTCGCCAATCTCCAGCCAATCAATAACAGTTCCCTTGTTCTTGAGCTTTGCCCCCATTCCCATAGACAGATTGCCTTGAGGGTCAAAGTCAATAGCTAATACCTTTTTCCCTTTCTTTGCCAATCCCCACGCTAGGTGAGCGGCTGTTGTGGTTTTTCCTACACCGCCTTTTTGATTGACGAGTGCGATTACTTTAGACATAATATTTTTCTCCTTTTGCGTCTTTACATCTTTATATCTTTACATCTTTACATCTTTACAGAATGTCATTAAAAATTAAGCGATGTCAAGCATTTGTTATGTTTGTTTTGTTATATGCATTTGAATATGTGCTTTTAAGCCCCGTATTTAGCCTGTGTAGCCCTAAGGGGCTTGTCCGCCACATGGGTGCCGACTGTCTCAAATAGGGGCTTGTAGCGAGTGCTATGTTTTTTGTGGGGTTGTTACTTTTGGTTGTTGTCGGACTTTTGGGTCGTATGCACGAGGCTCGATGTTTGCTTTTTTCTATCTTGTATTGTTATTTTTTCGTTGCTTGATGTCAATAATTTTTGTTGCTCTCGGTCGTAGATATGGTCGTAATCTTTTTGACTGACCTTGAGGGGAGTACCGTCATTATCGTGTATGACTTTGGAAGGACTGCCTCGGATGCCGTCTTGCTCGAGCTTAGGCATTGTCTGCTTGTATGCTTGTTTGAGTTCTTTTCGACGCACTGCATCAGAAGCGACGACCTCTTTGCGTATTGCACTTTCTTTGCGTCGCTTTCGCAAAGCAAAGAAGTCCTTATATATTTCTTGCTTGAGACCAATCGAATTAAACTTATATGAATTTATGTTTTTACCCCAAGCCTCATACTGCTGAAGGAAACCCGCTTGTCCGCCTCTACAACGCACTCTCATATAAGCCTTAAAATTGTCCTCAATGTTTTTTAATGTCTTATTATCATATGCCGCCCCAATATGGACTTTGTTATAGAAGTATTTATTAACATCCTTTGCTTTTATCGGTGTTGCTTTGAAAAATTGAAGCACACTTTCGCAATTTGCTTTTTTACCAGTAACATCAGGCAGACGCATAATCGCTTTTATTCGAGTATACGCTTCAGCTTGTTGCCATCTAGATGTCTTTCTGTCCCTATCAATATAATTGCTTTCAGTCTGGTCAAGACTTGTTGTAGGAATAAGCCAATTTTGTCCAAAACTATCTTTTAGGCAAATAGCAGGTCGCTTGAGAACCTTGGCGGCAGGTTTTTTGAAACTTGCCTCTGTGTCACCATACTTATCAATGTATGACTGCTTAATTGTATACAAGTAAAACTTACGCATTAAAAAAAGCCCCCTGCTATCAAAGGCAGAGAGCAATGGCTCACATCAAGTGTGAGCGTGTATCCCTCGTGATTACTCACGGGCATTGTACTTAAATCGTACAATATTATTATACACCACTTTCTGTCTTTTGTCAACAGTTTTTTGAAAAATTTTTGAATTATTTTTTATTTATTTTGGAATAGAGATATTTGCTTGAGAATTATGCTACATCAGTTTCTTTTTCTTTTGTGTTTTCTGTCATAGCTCTTAACTCTGCTTCGGCTACATTCTTGCTAAATAGTGTTTCTACTACGGTTGAGGCAACGACCTTAAAGCTCGTACGCTCTCTAGGGGCGCTTATCATAAAGCATTGTCCCGTTGGAGCGGTGGCTATCTCGTTGGCTTCGGTCTCGTTAATCTCTCCGGCATTTTTGTATAGGTCGGTCAGTATCTCAATGTCAGCTGGAGCTAATGAGAACACAAAGGAATATTGAGAGTTGTTGATGATTGCACTTGTTTTAGTGACTATCTCTGTGTTGCCTAAGATGTCACCGAGATTTTGAGTGAGGAACATCATACCGCCGTTGTACTTACGAATACGCTTGTACCACTGAAAGATAAAGTCAAGGGCTATAGGATAGGACGGGTCAATAAACATATATCCTTCGTCTATACCTATGAGGGTACGGATTATCGCGCCGTCCTTGCTGTTACGATTGACCTCTCTTATCTTAATAATCTCTTGCTCAAGGTAACGCATCACGAGTAGCATCTGACCGTTGCTGACGGTAGTGTTCTTGCTCTCAAGCAGGCTTTGAAAGTTAAAAACGATAAATTTTTCGTTACTCTTGAGCGTTGCCGCACCGTTCCAAAGATTAGAGTTGCGACCGCCAGCAGAAAACTTAGCAATATAGGTCTCTATTCGCTGTAGGTTAGTTTTTCGACCTAGAGCGGTTTCTTTTTCTAGCTCTGCCTTGACTACTGCCATAAGGTCATCAAATATCGGGTACTTGTCAGCCTTAAATTTGCTACAGTCCGTCTCCGGGGTGATTCCACGAGATTGGTAAGCGGTAACGACTAAGTTGTTAAGCTCCTCAAGGCTGTCGGGCGTGATGCCGGGAAGCGTCACCTTGAAAAAATGCTCAAGGAAGCGAAGGTGCGCCCAAAAGACAACATCTGTAGGGGCGGCTTCGCCGTCATCGGTTAGTATTTGGTAGATGTGGAAAGGATTAAGCCGTCCTGTTGTAGCGTTGCCTACATCAATGAATGACCCGCCAAAATTCTTGCATATGGTATTGTACTCATTTTCGGGGTCAAGCATAAAGATTTTGCAGTTGTCGCTATGAAGCAAGGACAGCAATGTTTTTGTAAAGTAGCTCTTACCGCTCCCACTCTTGCCTATACAAAAAGCATTGCTGTTGTTGTGATTGGGGCTACGCTTCCAAGTATTCATAATAACCGGGTAAGCGCCGCTGCCTAGCGTCATCCCCTCCGGCTCAATGATTGATGTAAACACAAAGGGAAAGACTGCCGCTAAGCTCTCGCTGTTGATGCCTCGCTCGAAGCTCTTGAGGTTGTTCCGCCTTGTCACCGAGCTTGAGATAAAGCTATCAAACTGTCTAAAGGTAAGTCCGTGTGCCTTAAATCCCCCTGCCGTTATATCTCGGCGGACTGTTTTTCTAAAGGCTTTGTTTTGACGGTGAGCTATTGCCCGTTTTGCTTTAGGGTCATCTGATGCCTCGCTATAAGGTACATTATTGAAGCCTGTAACAGTAATCGTGCAGTCAAAAAGAGTTTCGTTTTCGTTTTGTAGTGATTGCAAGAGATTAACCGTACTTTTGATGTGAGTATCCTGCTCCACTATCTGACTTGCCTTATGTGTCTCCCCTCTTGAGCCTATCTCTGTCAAAGCACGGTCAATGCGTTTTGTTGCACGGTCTCTATCGACAGGGCGAATATTTAGGACTACTTTTGTGTTATCAATATTAAATAGTCCTGCTCCCCACGCATTAGTAACTGTCAGCGGATAATCTGACACGGTGTAGCCAAAAGCAAAGGTATCGTCTACCTCGTACGACCAAGTTTTGAACTTGACTGACTTAGGCTTAACAAAGTCTAGGTAGTCCTTAGGGTCTACATCATCAATCGTTCGCTCATCAAAATGGCGTGTGTAGCAATACTTGAGAAATAAGGCAATCTCTTTTGCCGAGAGCTTGCTCGATGCCAAACCGATGTCATCAAGGGAATCTCTAACATAGTCAAGCGTGTCGATTAGGCTTTGCTTATTCTCGTCATAGATAACAATGTAATAGAAGGGGCGGTATTGTTTTTGGATATTGTTGAGCCTGTCTATTTGACTTAGACGGCTTTTGAGTATTGCTTTTTTGGCTAGTGAGGCATCGCTAGCTTCGGCGGACTGTATCTTGTCGTATAAGCCTCCCGAAACCTCATCAAAGTTGATGGGGCGGTCTATCTTGACTATCTGTATAGATTGGCTCGATGTCAAACTATTAAGTATTCGGCTAAACTGTGTAATCTTATTGTTTTGTCCAAAGGCATTAAGCAATCTAAACTCAACCGAGCCTACACTAAGCACACCGCCATAATACTCACCGTAGTCTATAATGCTGTCCTCTCCTATGCCGCCTTGCGGAATAAGTGCATCTATGGAACTTCTACCCTTCTTTTGTCTGCTATATGACTTAGGCATCATCAGATACCTAGAGATGTGTCCTATCTCCCTGTATGCTCTGATGTCGTCATCGGAATAAAAGAGTACAATGGATATGATTATCAAGCCACCTAGTAACCACAGCCTAAAAGTAATGTTGGACATCATTATAAGTAATGCCAGGAGTAGCACACCAAACATAAACCCTACATCTACAAGTGTAAAGTTTTTCCATATCGTGGTATTAAGCCTTGTCTTTTTAGGTATTAGTCTCATTTTCTTGTGTTTTTCCTTATTGTATAGCTGTATATGCGTAAAGACGGTCTTTATATCTTTACATCTTTATATCTTTATATCTTTATATAAAGATGTCTTTATCCTTTTAGATGTTTTGTGACCTCTGATGCTATAGCTGCTTTTGGATGAGCTTTGGCGGCTGCACTTGCCCCCGTCGCTCCTGCTGCCCCCGTCGCTCCTGTTTTTCCGCCCATACCACTACCCCTTAGGCTATCGTGTAGTTTTTGAGAGCCGCCAACTTGCTTAGAGCCACCTTGCCCAGTATAGGCTTGTCCGCCTCCGCCCGCACCGCCCGAGCCGCCTCCGGTCATACCGCCTCCAGCTGTTTGGTTTGCGATTGTTTTGCCAAGATTAAGTCCGCCTGCCGCCGCACCAACCTTACCGCCTATGATTGCACCCTTAATGACACCAACACCGCCCATAGCTATTGCTCCCATTCCACGCACACCTTGCATCATCTCTCTGCTTTCGTCTGCACTTGTTCCAAATAGCCTTGCAACTAATAGTTGACCGCCTAATGCCGCAAACCCTCCGCCAACCAATAAGAATAACTTCATCGGCGTAGCCAATAGTCCACCAAAGGGCAATCCCCAAATAACGGGTATCATTAAAAGAAAAACATTCATTGAGAAAACAGCTCCCCACGCAAGAAGCACCTTAGAAATTACTGTCTCACGCCACTTTCTAAAACGAGCGCCGTCATCCATCGGAATTGTCGCCGTAACAAACGGCAACGCTAAGAATAAAAACACAAGGTCAAACAATCGCTTAACAAGTCCTAGCATAACCATTGCTAATAATACCAGCATAGCTATCCCACCAGCAAAGGCTATTACAAAATTAAAACCGCTAAGCCGTACCAAATAGTCGCCTGTCTGAGAGTTGCCTCGTGGTATTCCTCCCGGCCATGTGCGGTATCCGCCTAAGACTGCATCAACTGTTCTTTCGTCCCAGCCCATAGCCATAAATCTTTCTCTACAAGCATCTCCAGTTCTCCAACCACTCTGACTAATCGGATTGCCGTCCATATCCGTAACTTTCCTAATATCTAAAACCTCGTCCGTATCAGGGCAAATCTCCACATACCATACATAACCGCTCTCAACTGCTAAATCGAAAATTCTTTCGCCTAGTGACATTGTCTGCTCTTGTTCGTGTACTTCTGCAAATTGCTGGTCAAGAAATGTTAGTGCAAGATTAGATACCTGTATACCCGTCAACATAACAAGGCTAATTACAGCTGTGGTGAGTATCGCTCCTATTCCTTGCCCAACTGTCTTAGCGTGGCTTTTTCTGTCCTTGTCGCTAACAGTGTTTTTTATAACACTGCAAGTGATACTAATCGCCACAACCAAAAGACTAAAAATAAATATGGTCACAAAGACCCTCTGCACCATATTCGCACCCAAAAACATATCTACAAGGGATTGTTGATTGCCATCAGCATCGGTGGTTGTTTCCATTCCTGCAACCAACCGAAAAATGTCAAAAGTAAAATCTACAAGGGCAAGTAATGGTATGAGTAGGTTCATTAACCATCTATCAAAAGCTAATTGCATTTGTTATACCTCCACTGGGCTAAGAGTAGTTCCTCGTGGGGTAACCTCTAATTCATTTCTAATTACAGCGTCATCCACATTCATACCCAATTGTCGCAGAAGAAGATTGCCGTTGTGTATTACGATAATTCTTACCATTCCCGAAGAGAAAAACAATACAAATCTGTTGTCCCCTCTATTTTCCCATGTCCCAGTCGTTTCTCTATTCGTGCTACCCTCAGTGTAACTGAAAGTATTATTTCTTTCAAATGTGTATGTGTGAGTTCCCGCTCCGACCCTATGCTCAAAAGTTCCGTCAAGCACTCTAATCCCATTACTGCCACCGTTGCCGTTACAGGCAACAAGCGGAATAGCTATTACTAACAGTATCGTGGTTATAAGAAATAGTTTTGTTTTTTTCATATTTTACTCCTTTGAATTGTAAAGACTGTCTTTATCATCTTTACAATCTTTATTGTCTTTACATCTTTATATAAAGATATCTTTATTTCTTTATCAAATACTTAATTAAGCACTTGACAGCACCCTATTGAATAGGGTATAATATAGATATGGTAAGAGAATTTATTGCGTTGCCTATCTTCGAAAAGCAATGGCTATCATTAGGCTTAGACGACAACGACTTAATGGAGCTACAAAGCTCCTTGCTTGACACACCTAGAGTAGCGCCAGTTATACCTAGCACAGGTGGTGTTCGCAAGATAAGATTTGCTTTTGGGAATAAGGGTAAAAGCGGTAGCGTACGAGTATTGTATGTCGACCTTGAGGATTGCACTATAATTTATTTGCTTTTTGCATATTCTAAGAACACAAAGGATAATATTACAGAAGCAGAAAAGAAAACTATTAAAGAATTAGTACAAGGTCTAAAAAATGATTATAAGGGAGGTCACCATTATGAGTGAATTAGGTCAAGGGCTAATCGATGCCCTAAAGGAAGCGAGGCAGCACGCACAAGGAAAAATTGCTGCAAGAACTACAAAATATAATGTGCCGTCTGTCAAGATATTTGAGCCACAAGAAGTCAAGAGCATACGCAATAGTCTTGGCTATAGTCAAACATTGTTTGCTCTTATTTTAGGTGTGTCTCCAAAAACAATAGAAGCGTGGGAAAGTGGTAAAAACACTCCTAACGGCACATCCAGCAGATTGCTCGAGATTATCCAAAAGGCGCCGGACACCCTGCATAGCGTAGGGCTTGTATAACTGTCTTTATATAAAGATGGTCTTATTGTCTTTACATCTTTATTTCTTTATATAAAGATACCTACTGATTAGTAGCCCATGTATGCAATACTCCCACTGCAAGGGGCAACATTGCAGCGACCACAAAAATTACTACTACACCAATGACAAAGAACTTGACGCTTTCTTTTGCTTTCTTTTGCTTTTGGTCGTCTCCACCTGCAAAGACGAACTTTAGTCCTAGCCAAAGTCCGAGAAGTAAAGCTGCACCAATAAATATTCCAAGCAACGGCAGTGTCAGCTGTCTGTACAAATCTCCTATACGCTCTTGCATTTGTTGAGTGTCTCCGCTCACATTTGCTAGTGTTTGGTGAAAAATGTTCATAATAAATATCTCCTTTTTTCTGTTTGTGTTTTTCTTTATGTTTAACGCTTACCTTACTTTAGGCTTGCGTATTGCTTTAATAATGACTACAGCAAAGACAAGGGCAAGTATACAGCCTATTGTTATCAAGATAATAGCGGCAGCATTAAGGCGGTATGCTATTTCAAAGTAGTGTACGCTGTAGTTGCCGATGTCGTCGGTGACAACAAGACGGAAGCTTCCGTTATTGCTAATGGTGTTGCCTCGAAGCTCAACCGGCTGACCATTGCGTTCTAAACTAAATGTTACACCCGACTTAGACGGATTACGGATTTGGACGCTGTTAGCGTTATGCACTAGCTCGATTGTGGGTGGTTCCCTGTCTATCTCAAGCGGCAAGTTAAATGTGCGACCCTCTGCATCAATAAAGGTTATTACCCACATACCGTGTTCCTCGATTGTAACGCTACCGCCTGCTGGCATAACTCCACCCGGTTCGCCGTCTCTTGTTGCCGTGAGGAATGACCATACACCGTTATTTGTTGGGAGTGTAATGCTTCTTGCCCTGCCCACTATTATAGTAAACTCGATGCGGACAAAGTTACCCGGCATATCAACAGCTTCTATTATATAGTGACCTGCTAAATCAAAACGGTTTCGCTCGTCTATCTCCTCGCCGTTGCGTGTGACCCGCAAACTACTAAGCTCTTCAAGGAAGGTAAGCGTCACACGCTCACCGCTAATAGCAAAGTTAGGGACACTAAGCTCAAAGTCAACATAACGGTCTATTTCAAAGCTCGCATATGCCCGATTACCTGCTCGGTCTTCCGCCATAATGCGGAAAGCGCCGTGCGTATCAAAAACCTCGCCGTCAGTGATTTGCCTCAAGGTATTGCCACGGCTATCAATTAGCCACGCTCGCTCATACCCTTCGATGTTAGCTGTGACAATTCCGTTAGTCACTTCGCCATTAGCCACTCCCTCAAGCCGTATGACTGGCGGTGTTGTCAGTATCTCTATAGTAATGGTAAGGAAATTACCGAAATTGTCCGCAACATAAACGGTGTACACTCCGTCAGCTGTAAGCGTTCCGCCCGTATCAATTACAGTACCGTAGCTGTCAACTATAAGAAAAGTGTTAAATGCTTGCAATATCCGTACAGTCACCTCGCCCCGGGCAATGATGTTATGCGGAGATATTATTCGATGTTCGCCCACCACCTCGTATCTGATGAAGGAATGTAAGAGTATTGTAAAGCGTTCCTCGTTGCCGATGTTGTCACGGATAATAAAAGTATATAGGGCATCTTGGTTAAGTATTGTACCTTGTGAGTATGAAACTGTTGTCAACTCTCCACCGGGCATATTAGAATTAAAGAAACTAACTCGTACCGTCTCGTCCCATCTTAAATAAAACGGTGTATTAGTAGCTCCGTCTCTTGTTACTCTATTCCCTGCAACATTATATACTCGCACTTCGGGCAAGATAAGGTTAATAGTAAATCTAAACTCTACAAACAGCTCGATGTTAGTAGGGTCATACAAAAAGAATACAAACTCCGCCGAATTTTCTATAGTTGCCATTATAGTGGTCGTGAATTGGTTAGTATGGTTAGCAAAGGTTGTATGAGTATCTGTGAATACTGTCCTTGCCCCGTCAACATACCTAAACACAGTCAAGGCATAATTACCACTAAATCTTAAAGACACATCTCGATTGGTTATGCCACCGTTTTGCACTCCCGACAATACACCTGTCGGCAAACCTTTCATATAAAAGACACTCGGCGGCTCAATTATCCTACCGAACAAGTCGGTCATTCGTACCGTGTAGCGACCGCCCTCACGAATAATGTATTGTAGCCGTGCTATCTCTACTCTGCTGCCAGCGTGGTCATACTCCATCTCTACAAATGTGCCGTCGTGTCTGATGCGGAATAACTGTAAGCTCGTCAGTGCATTAAAGTTGTCTCCTATGACTATTGTAATCCTAAGCTCTATCTCGCTTGTAAGCGATGATGTTATCATTCGGGGTGGCTCTCCGGCAATCACTACCTCAAAGCGTAAAACATTAAATGACCTATCATACAGCTCAATCGTGTATCTGCCAAAGTATCTGATGCCGTCTAATATAGGAAGCTCCTCGCCCTGCACAAAGCGACGGTCTAAGTTGCGACCCAAAATGTGCATTCCCTTAAAGTTGTCTATATGATGTGTTAAGTATCTTAGGTCAAGTGTGATGTATTGAAGCGTACCGTCAAACATTCCTACAAAGTCACTATTGAAAGTCACCCACTCCTCACGACCGTCACCAAAAGTAGCAACTCCTCGAAGCGTTGGCGGAGCTAAGCTAATATAGATAATGTACTGCTCGATGTTGCCAGCGACATCACGCTCGGTGACAAGAAAATATCCTTGCCTGTAATGGTCAGCAATATTAAGTGCATCCCTTATCCTCTCGCCAAACTGTACAGGGATAATGGGGCTACCGCTTATCCTTATAAAGTCGTCAGCTATAAATTGTATCTCTACAAATGTCGGAATAAAGAACTCCCTTGACAATCTCGTAAAGATAAAGTCTTGTCTAGCTAGGCGGATTGACATATCAGCAAATTCGCTAAGGTGACTAGGCATAGCTATGTCTTGCCTTATTAAATTCTCGCCGTGTATTTGAGTTGGCTGAAATCCCGGTCGCATATGCTGACGAGCAGTGATGTAACGGTTAGCATACAGAAGCACCACCGCATCAAGTTGTTCCCTGTCTGTATACAGCATAGATACTGCCTCGTTAGTCGCTGACACATATATCCATCCGCCGGGGACTTCGCTAACTCTAAACTCCCACTCCATCGCTATTGCAAAATCCAGTGCCACCGCACGGGATGCAAATTGATGTGTCCCTGCAATATCCCGATTAGGTGTCGTAAATACCCGTGCCGGCAACACCACATTGTACCAATAGCTTACTCTAAAGCTGTTGTATATTGCTTCTTGATTGCCAAAGGTATCGACTATAGATAGAATGACACGCTCGGCTGTAGACATATTGCCAGCTCTATCAACAGCTCTAAAATACCACGCCCCCTCATTTGCATTAGTTGCAGTAATAGTATGCTCGTGTGCCGCTATTCTTGTAAAAGCTCCCGTAACTCCGTGCCTTACATAAACCGCCTCAAGATTAGCGTCTGTAGGTGAAAACACAATAGATGAATTAGTAAACTCGGGCAAAGCATTATGCTCGGGTGGAATTGTGTCTATTATGATAGTATAGATGTCCGAGGACAAACCAGCGACATCCCTGCTTCTAAACTCCCAAAGACCGTTATTAGCAGTTGTTGCCTCAACTGTTACGCTAACATTGTTGTTAGGTGATGTGTTACGGCGTTCCTCAAACACCCACGCTCCGCCGTTATGTCGTCTATATATCCCCCTGTTATTTGCTGATGTCGATGTAAAAGTGACTGCTTGATTAGTATGACGAGTTGTTGCATTAAATCCGCCAGTCGGCCTATTGCGATTGACAAAAAGCGTATATGTCGTACTCCGCCCTGCCAGTGTCCGAACTTCCAAAGTATGAACTCCGTCTGGTAAGTGATTAAAGTTTCCGTTGTTACTAAAAGGTTGTCCATTAAGTCGTGCATATCTAGAAAATTGCTGTCTTTGAAGCGGTGCAAAATTGAAATTAGCATCAACTCCAGTGATTACATAAGCATTAACCCCCTCTTCAGGAACAGCTCTCACATTCGCTCCCCAAAGATTTGCTCTAGGCACTCCCTCATCAGCATACCTTAAAGTAAAATTATTGCTAATACTTACAGTAGTCCCTTGTATAAAAGAAAAATATTCAAAATAAAAAGAAAAATTCATTGTCTGCTCATAATATATTTGCATCATTTCCGTATAGGTATTGCTTCGTCCCGACACATAAAAACTATAGCCACGAGAAAATGGTGCGGAAGCTATATTTAAGCTTATCCGACCTCTGTAAGGACTATCTACGAGAGTTGGAGGATTAGTAAAATAACCTCCATAAATCTCATCAAAAATTGGTGCAATATATCTACATATCTGAATATGTATTGATACAGAATTGATACCTACTATCAAATATATGCTCTCAATGCCAGTAGCATTTGAACTTACCAAGTCCCCTGGCCAGTAGTCGTTTCCCGGTCCTGGCCAAACTAGTGGTGTCCCTATTGTCCCTGTACCATGACCATTCCCACGATATATCCTGTATGTCCTCGGAAACGACACTTGAGCTTCGGCGGTTTGTATCTCGGCGCTGTTGCCACTAAACATAAGCGTGCCAAAACTTGCTACTAATAATAGAAGCAATAATATCGGCAGGTTTACTCTTTTTATGATTGTTCTTTGTTTTTTCATTTAGTTCTCCTCTGTATAGCTGTATAGCTAGCTATACATAAAGACTTCTTTATATCTTTATATAAAGATGTCTTTACGCACTAATGTAATTGGTTTTAATATTGCTTTTCATAAAGGCTAGGTCTGTTAGTAGCCACTTGTCATCTTTTGTGTAAGCGGCATCCATTAGCTTATCTAGTAACGCAATCTTGTTTTCAAAGTCGGCTTCTATCAGCTCCTTTAGCGTTGCCTCGTCGAGCCGTCCCTCAAACTTACGGATAATGTCGTCCCTCAAGTCAATAAATAGCTGTGTCACAATCTTGGTTAGCCTATCGTGTACACCATCTGACACTTGCTCTCCTGTATCTGCAAGCGGACGGTCGCTAGCTTGGTCATCCTCGTTCTCGTCAAGCTCCTTATCCATTTTTACAAAAGCGTTGCGGTGTACAATCTCGTAATAAACATCCTTCTCATCAAATATAGTCGGCTCTCTTGGCGGGTCATTATTGTTTTTGTCACAGCCATATATCTCCTTGCACTTAAAGACCGGGGTAAACTTTGCTCTGTACGGATTTTTGCCTAACGCAAGCACAATAGCGTTGCCCATCAGTCCGGCACTAGCATCGTTTAGCATAGCAAGCTCGCTTGGATGAATAAGTGGCTTTTCTTGTACAGAGGTTGAAATTGTTAGGTTATCCTCACTCCTGCCCATCCCTTGCCCTCGCTCACTTTGCGAATAACTAATGTTCTTTATTTTGTGCTTGCCACAGAGCTTACTAAATTCCTCATTAGTCTCATTGTCACCAGCTTGAATAAATACCTTAATCGCACAGTTGGATTTAATTATGGCGGCAATCTCTTTTCCGTACTTGTTATCTAACTGCTTAAAGTCCTGTATTACGGGTATCATCCAAATCTTGCGACTACGCCCCACCGTTATAATGTTGTCAATCTTATGGAACTTGGGCATATTGCCAAACTCGTCCATCATAAAGTAAGTGTTTCTTAGTAGCTCGGCGGACTGGGTCTTACCTTTCTTTTGGTTCTCGTCCGCTTTAGCGACAAGTGCCTTGTACATTTGCGTTATAAATAAGGTGACTAGCCTATGACGGTTTTCTCTCTCATCGGGTATCTTGAGAAATAGCGCTGTCGGCTTCTCATCAAATGTGCTAAACTCAATGCCGTTGCTACTTGTAAGAGCAGATATGCCCGTGTCTGCCATCCAACTAAAATATTGATTGACATCACCCAAATATGAACTAAGCGTCCTGTCTTGAGATACAAGTACCGTATTCGCAAGTCCTTTAGTCTGACTAAACTCATCACGATTATCAAAGTAGGCTTTTAGCTCCTCGCAGTTGCCCTTTGCATATTTGGATATTGCCGTATAAAGATTAAAGAGGTTGAACTGCTTTCGCTCCATCAAGCCGTCTCGCATATCTTCCCAAAAAGCGACCGCTAATGCAAGTATCAAGTCCCTTGCCCCTTTTTGCCAAGTGCTGTCATTTGTGTTCTCGACTGGACAAATAGTATAAATAAGGTCTTGTATATCTATAAAAATATCATCCTTTATACTTTTTGCAAAGACCTTGCGGTCAGCATCAGCATCCTCAAACGCTAGGTACTCTCTGCCGTCAAAATAATACTTGCCCGACCTACACTCCACTTTTGCATTATGCATCCGTTCTGTCTTGAGATAAATATCATTAAACGGATTCCAATTAGTTGAGCGGTATATATCGTTAAGGTCAATCACCAGTGTTTCGTACCCTAACTTGCGTAAGCTCTCGCTGTGATGCAAATATAGCTCGCCCTTAGGGTCAGTGATTACCATACACGGTTTGGTCTTACACCTTGCCATTATCTCAATACACGGCTCAATGAATGTCGTTGTCTTTCCGCTCCCGGTCGTTCCGATGACTAGCGTATGAATAGGCTTGCATAGTATAATGCTAATATCCTTGCCTCGCTTTTGTGCGTGGATAGGAATACCGTCAGCTATATTGCCTAACTTGGATAGCTTTGTCACTGTCAAGCTGTCATTTTTGCTAATCATACTCTTAGTCAACCACTTAGCGTCCTCACCCTCGTTGACCTTTAATGCACGCCGTCCCACATTGTATCGCTGATTAGCCCAAATAAGTATCCCTATTACAGCCAGCGCTACTAGCCAAATAATCCAAACTGTGCCACTAGCTAGTGTAAAACCCGTACCGCTAAAGAAGCCAACTATAACTGCCACTATCACAAGTGTCATCACAGCTCCGACGGCAATCAGTATAGTAGCGATTGTTGCTTTCTTTTTATTCAAATTATCTCACCCCTTCAAATGGTATTTTTGTTAAGCTGATTGATGCTCTCTGTTCTCAAAAGCTATCTCTGCCTCGATTTGCTTAAATGTCTTTGTAAAGTCAGCACGGATGCGGTCGCCGAAGCTCGTCATATCTCTAACACCATTTTTGAGACACCTTGCCGTCTTGTATCGGTTTTTGCGAGCTTCCATCTTGAGATGCCTATACTGCCTACGCATCTCAAAGTCATCTCTTTTTTGTTGCTTGATGAGTTTTAGCACTTGATTACCCAGCCTTGCCCTGTAATCAAGGCGGAGCTTGTCGATGTAATCGATGTTGCTCAAATCTGCATACTTTTCGGCAAGCACACCTGTGCGTCCCTTGCTCAAAAGCTCCCTAATGTCATTCTTGGTTAATCTCTCACCGTCTACATACGCTAGCTTGTTAGCTCCAATCAGCTCTCTAACCTCAATTTCCTTTTGGGCAAGCTGTCTTTCCATCTCAAGATGCCCTGCCCACGCTTTTGGATTAGCACGAAGCATCATCAGTGCAATTTTGTCAATTTCGGCACGATGTTCTTTCATATTTGGTGACAAATACTGTAAGCGACCCTCTGTCGGTAGCTTTGCAGAAAGCTCATAAAGTGCCACTTTAAGCGGACGCTCCAGTCTTTTTGTGCCTTTTGCTCTAAGTTCGTTGAGTTTATCAAAAAGGCGGTCTCTCACGGTGTAATACTCGTTAGCACTCTCGCTCATATGCATATTAGCCGCTACAAGATAATTATCTATTGCTTTTTGGTTGACATTGCCCTTGCTCGAAAAGCATAGCTCCCCGTGTTTATTTATGCGTTTAGCTTCTTTTTCAAAAAAGCTAAAGTGGATATGGTGGTGATGGTCAGTATCTGTATGCAAAATCGCAAACATCTCGATGTTCTTTTTGTCTAAATGTGTGCGTTCCAAAAAGATGTTGAAGGTCTGCTTCATAAACTTTTGGGCTTGCTCCTCTGTCCTAAGCCCTTTGCTTGTTGGTTGGTCAAAACTAACAAAACCGTGCCAAATAATGCTTTCTGTTGTGCTTATCTTAGCTTTTAGCTCCTCAAAGCCTTCTTTGTCTATTGCCCCCTTGAGATTAAAAAGTCCTGTACTATCGCCTTCTTGCTTGTTGTTTCGTGTATAATACTCAAAGACATCCTTGTTGCTTTGTGTTTTCTTGCCACTTAGCATATACGACAAATAATTATAATCCGATGTCAGATTATAAAAACTACGCCTTGCCAAATAATCGGCTCTATCCTCGCCTTTGAGATAGCTTGCAGGTCTTGGCGTGGTATATTTGATGTTTAAAAATACTTTGCTCATTTTTTCTGGCTTCTCCCGATTATTTCTTTTTTAATGCCCGCAAGTGCTTTAGGCAGTTCTGCCAGTAAACCCGTCAACATCATCTCGTTTGACACCTTTTCGCCCAAAAGCTCTAATGCCTTAACATTGAACAATGTTGAAATTAGGTATTCAAGGATTGTCATCATAACAAAGGTGTCCTCAACACCGTTATATATTTGCTCAAGTCGCTTAATTAAGTCGTTTTTTGTGTCTTCATCCAAAATGCCAGCAACTTCGGCATCAAACATTCGCCTGCTTTTGAATGTCTTACGATGTAGCTCTTCCATCCCAATCCTCAAAGCCCGATTAAGCAAGTCGTTTTTGCTCTCGTATAGCTTTGCCGCCCATAGCTCTTCCATTAGCGTCAAAGTTTCGGCATCATTTATCCGAAGCGTAAAATAGTTTTTCTTGATGTCTTTCTTTTTCACGGCTTATTTCTCTCTTTTTTTCTTGTGTTTTCTTTTTGCGGCACAGTCCGCCACGAAATTTGGTTTCCAAATTGTCCCTGCCAATGGTGGTGCATCATACACCATCATTTGGCACTAGGTGGTGCATCATTTTGAACTATATATAGGCAAAATCAAATATGCACCACCTCTTATCCTGCTTATGTTCTTAACTCACCTTTTTTTTGCGGTATAGCCCTCTTTGCTATACCGCACCTCTTTTAGTCCTAAAATTTGTATTGGTTTGGGTTGTTCGATTGGGAATTGTTGTAATTTGGGGCTTTTGTTGGTTGGCTTGAAAGGGTGGCTATTGCTTGTTTTATCGAGTAGTCTACGTATGCCTCGCCTTTTTTGGGACGGTACAGTCCCGATTGTCTGAAAATATCGCTCATAGCGTGTTTGTCCGAATTTGTGAAATAGGCTAAGATGTTTAGGAGTTTGAAATCTGACCGGGATAAGTCACCGCATATATCCTCCCCTGCCATTAGTCTATCGAACTCGCTGCCCTTCTTGCTCCGCTGGATGCGGGCGATGATGTCAGAGTTGGTCGGTGAGTAGCTTGAGGTGCTAAGATTTTGTCTTGGCTTTTCAACCTCGGGGGCTTTCTTCCCTATCTCGGCTAACATCGATGTCTTAAATTCGGGCGGATAAGCGGTAAGGTTGTTGTTTTTGGAAATCATATTGCCGGTGAAAGAAATAAAGCCCTGCTCCAACACCTCTACCTCTTTTGTCTTACCACTGTGCCGACCGCCGAGCATATTGTCTTTGACCACAAAGTGAAGTCCCGTGCCTGACATACTCTTTTCGCCGTATGTCCCCTCAAGGGCTTTGCTTATGCTTGTGGCTGTTGTGGATTCGGCGCCTTCGGCGCCGATGCATTTGTCTAAGTCAACCACGCTGTAACCGCTTCCGTTAAGTGTAAAGGTAAGACCGGCACAGCGATTGTCTAAGGCATAGTCAAGAGCTTCCTCAAAGGTCGTCCAAGTGGCTGGGTTGTCACTCCTTGCCCAATTATCCTTGTCTACAGCAGGGTCGTAGTTGATGTTGACCATCCGTTTGGAATACTCGCCCTCTTTTTTCTCGCCTGTCTCTTTGTCCTTTTTGCTCCGCATTATGTTAGGACACCATCGTGCCTGCTCTTTAAGTTCCGCTGGCACATTAGCTTCGATTGCCCTCAAGCGGTCAAGGTTGAGTTTGTCGATGTAATTGACTGGTGTCCGCTGGAGCTTGCTCTCAAGCCCCGATGCCACTCTCCCCTGCTCTCTAGGCTTGTCTGACGCTTTTTGATGAGGTATCGTAGCCTCACTCCCCTGCTCTACACCTTTCCGCCTCAATTCTCCCATAAATCTCACAACTTCATTTTCAGCACTGTTATAATATAAAAACTCGTGTATCTCATTTCGAGGAGAGCTTTCATCCAGTCTCCGAAAGCAATATGACGATTGTTCTCCTATCTCGTCAAAAAGCTCCTCTGCTAATTTCATATCCGCTTTAATATCGCCCGTGCTTTTATGCTCAATAATTTTGCAAGCTGACCGTGCATATTCAGCACCTCTTTTTCTTGTTTCTTTTTGTGCTTGAAAGATTATGTCATCGTCATTTGTTTTTTCAAACTTACTTGCACAATGCTCATTCACATAATTTGAGATTTGTCCAGCGTCCTTAATCGCATCAAAGAGGACATTCTTGTCATTTTTGACGGCAGATAACCAGCTCTGCACATAAGCACTGTGGTTCTCAAAGTGTGACCCTTCGAGCTTGATGCCTAGTTCCGCTTGTATAAACATCGAAGCAACCTCTGCCCTAAGCTCCTCTTTGGCATAAGTCGCAGTGTCCTCTTTACCATCAAAGCGGTTTAAGCGAGTTGAGTGTCCTGTGCTATGTGCTATTTCGTGCAATGCCGTTGCATAATAGTCTTGCATCGAATTAAAGTTCGAGATATTAGGCAAACGAATTGCATCATCACCCGGGCGATAGTACGCTCGATTACTTCCGTGACTAATAGGTGCAGGAGAATTTGCAACAACACCTTCAATGCGGTGGTTTTGCTCTCTTATCCTCTGCTCATCGCTCATTGCATCGAGCTTACGCTCCGCCAAATTATCTACTTGTGCCGCATTAAAAACGCTGTGGTAGCTAAGGCTAAAAGTTATGTTTTCTTTTTGGTATTCCAAACTCTCAAACGGCGGAAGTGCATTGATTGCTTTCCAATCGGGAGCGGACTTGGTTTTTTTGTCATACTCGGTGTAGTGAAAAATAGTCGTTGCCTTCTCCCCTGCTTTGACCTTAGCTCCAATGTCCTTAGCTTGATTAAAGGTCAGCCAACGAGGGTCATCGTAGCCCATTTTGTCCGCTTTCAAAATGAGTGCAAAAAAGTTAGCTCCGTTATAAACCTTGCCTGTCTTTGCATTAACCGGGGCTTCGCCCAAGCTCCGCCAGCCCTTGCTCCACTCAAGTGGCTCGCTCTCAATTTTTGCGACAAGTAGGTCGGCTATTGCCTGCCTCTCTTGCTCGACGCGTTCCTTGTATGTCATTCCCTCTCCTTTTCAGATAGTCTTTTATATTGCTCTAAAAATGTCCCTATTGTTTTTTCGCTTTTATTCTCTCGTATCGTAGCAATAATCACATATGCCACACACATAATCGGTAAAACAACAAAGAATATAACGGCTAAAATTATTATAAGTGGCAAAATGTTTTGCATAGCTAACTCCTTAAATTCCTCTTTTGTGTTTCCTTTTACTCGCCACCGTATGCCTCACGATACGCAGAAGAACCCATCACTAAGTCTCCGCAAAATTGGCATACTCCCCAAATCGTCGCAAAGGCACTACAGCTATGCCCATCATAAAATTCGCCGTCTAGCTCAACATCAGGATTTGCTTTCAACTCCTCGTCCCTTTTCTTTTTGTTTTCCCTTGCTATCTTGTACCGTTGCTCATTGATTGCAGGAACGCACTCGGCACAAAAGTTGACTGTCCTATCTCCCACCGTTGCGGTCATAGCACAAAGCTCGCACATCTCGTTACGGCACTCCTCACACTGCTTTTTCTCTTGCCCCGCAATGTTGCAAATTAGGCATTTTGTTTGTTTGCTTACTTTTCTCATACTTTTTTTCTTGGTTCTCCTGTTTTGGCAGCGGCACGGCAGCGTATCGAGCCAGCTAGACGCTCTGACGCAGAATGAAAGGTGAATTTTGAAATTTTTGCCCGCCGCTTTCTTACGGCTAAATCTATGTTTTCTAGCAATTTTGACACTCGGCGTCGAGCGGCTTCGCCGCATCCAATCTCTAGCTTATCTAGCATTTTTGCCACTCTCCCCAACCAATAGGTTTTTTGAGAACACAAAGAAAAAAATATAAAATTACCACATCCGGCGCCGCACGCCCACATCTTGCTATATAGCTCTTTATATATTTCTCTTTGTGTTCTCCCTTATGGGTTTAATAAATAAATGGTGACAAAGCGCGCGTATGCGTTTTCTTTATTTTATTATGTTATGGGGGGCAATTTTTGGGGGGAGGGGTGGTGTCATTTTTGGGGGGAGGGTACCCCCATTTTTGAGGGTACCCCTACCCTCATTTTTGGGGGGAGGTCTTAATTCAAATGCTCTGCTATCTTTTCCCCAACAACATATAGCCGTCGTTCAATCACTTGCTTAGGATTTATTTCGCTATAAATTATTTTCTTGGCTAGGTATTTTTTGTCTATTAGAGAATTTAGTAATCTTAACATCGTATTTTCCGAACACTTAAACAACTCCTCAAGATAATTATTTGTCGCCCAGCAATAGCCTTTGGCATTTGCAAGTCCCGAAATGACCCCGTATAGGAGTTTTGCTTGAGGAGTAAGCTCCTCATCCCACATCACTGGTGCCGGGATAACATAATTCCAACACAATTCCTTTTCCGCTTTCTTTCCTTTCGGCATTACATCGTACCTCCCGGAAGTTTTAACTGATTGCCCTCAATGGCAATGTACCCTCTTTCAATCAATTCATTAACGGCTTGAGATATTGCTCTCGTTGAGCGACTTAGCTTGAGAGCAAGCTCCGCCCTCTCATCCGCACCGTATTCGATGTAGCCGAAGTTATCCGCACATCCGCTCAAAACACCATATGTAACCTTTGCTTTGTCGCTAATATTTGCGTCAAGCAACACCGGCACTGGGATAACGCAGAAATATGTTAGCCTCTTTTTCACTTCTTGCTCAAGCTCAGTTTCAAATTGGGCGGGTATCGGGTTTCTTAATTTACCCATTTGGTTGTTTCCTTGTTTTTATTTGTCTCCCCCGCTCTATCCGTCGGGAGCTTGTCCTTAAAAAATAAGTCACAAAAATGTTCCTAGCATTCTTGTGACTTAATAACCTACGCAGGGGCGTATGATTACCAAAATATTGAGGAGCGGCACTAGGAATACCAACTCGGGTTATTTAAGCACGCATTAAAAAACGCACCAAACTTTGTTAAGTTTGATGCGTTAAAGCTGCATTTATGGTCTAGGGTCGTTGCCGTCGGTTGAGGAGTTTCACCTCATCGGGGGCATATAGACATCCAACCAAAATCAAACTCTTTCTTGCTACTAAATAGCTCAATCGTTCGCAAATTCGTTGGCGTCGCACGCCCTTCGCAGA
>Ga0123355_10002750_pt1 | contig 24938 bp, 19 predicted proteins | sample TergutEmb28metaG_3_FD_89872 | JGI IMG/M metagenome (GOLD analysis project Ga0123355, IMG submission 89872) | Embiratermes neotenicus P1 segment gut microbial communities from Petit-Saut dam, French Guiana - Emb289 P1 | ecosystem: Host-associated > Arthropoda: Insects > Digestive system > Gut ...
GCCATTATCTCCCAAACCGTTCAACTTTGGATATAGGTGTTTTGGGTTATATCGGTATAGTATAACATAAGGAACACCCTCCCGAAGTCTGGTCCGTTCCTCCTGTTACACCCTGTATATGTATGTATGCATGCATGCATGCATGTATATATGCATGTATGCATGTATATATATAAGTATGTATGTATGTATGTATGTATGTATGTATATATGTATGTACATATGTATGTACATCACAGCCCTACCTCAACTTGTTTCTCCCATGGCACAGGTGTCAGGCTATACACAGCTGTTCCAGAAGTCACATAAATACGACCATCAAAATTGCCAATGCTCCTGCCACCAACAAACGGAAGAGCCTGCTTCTGCTGTTGGTCCAGTATACTGCCAGCACAACAACAATTCCAGTCACATCTCAGGCAACACAGCAAAACAAGTACTATAGAAGTCATATGTCTCAATTTGAAACCTGGCAGTGGCTACAAATTTTTCTCCTCTCCACAATGTTCATACCAGCTCTGCAGCTCAACCAGACATCCTACTGAATAGATACCATGGACTCTACCCCTCAGGTCAAGTGGCAAGGGCATGAAGCTAACCACTCACCTGTGCCAAGTGCTCAGGTGAAGAATGGGTGGCAGTACACCTCCACTCCTTCTGTATGCCTTCATGGCATGTATATGGACATTACCTTTCAGTGCCAAGTGAGGAACACATAGCATAATGTATTAATTAAGTCATGCTTAATGGGTCAGTAGTTCGTTACTGCAAGTATTGACAAGGGTGTTTTCGTTTGTGCTTAACTGGTATTTGTGCAGATACGTTGGTATGTTTCGGTCACATTCAAACCCATTAAGTTTTAATACGTTCTATCAGTAATGCTGGTCAGGTTAATCCATGTGCTGCCTGTGTGACTGTGGTGTCATTCTGCATTACTAATCAGTTTATTGGCGTGTGTCTGTCTGGCATATGCTATACAGAGTCATGCTGCCAAACACTTCACTTCATTTATTGGTACTCAGAAATTCAAATGCAATTTCACCAGTTTAATGAAAGTAACCTACAGACAAGTATTCAATCAACAGGCATCTTTTTTTATTTAACTAAATGTATAGACTGTCCTTGATATTTACACTTCATCCTTTTCTGGAATATGCTGTGCCTTCCATGCTGTCATCCCACCATACTGTAACTATGGCCAATATTAAGAATGTGTGTCAAAACCCTCAATCATCCCTATTATTTTTATCTAATGTGTTCCTTACGCATCTGCATCTACAGTCAAGCTTAAAAATGTCTGCAACTATGTATCGCTACTCTCCCTGTACACCTTCATGGCATGCACAGGGATAACTTTATCTCCTAGCTTTTTACACATTCTGTATATCTTGATATCTTCCTTCAAGCATAAACATTTGGACACATAATCATGTAATTTTTTAACAACTCCAGTATCATACTCCAAAAATGTACATTCTGGTTGCAGTATGTCTGCTAACTTCACTTTTAAGGTAACTTTCAATTTAGTTTAAGTAACAATTTTTGTACAGTACACAAAGTTCAAAATTTCTTGCATTTCTAAACCAAAATATTTTCTGACTTCTTTTGACTGAATTGAAATTTCCTATACTAAGTACCTGTACACCATGATGACATCATCACTAAGGCCTAGTATATAGGGATGTGAATATGCAAGAGCCCGTAGAGGATAGGACCACTGGATTGGCGGTCTGTTGGACATTCCCTCTGCATTCACAAACATTCCCAATCCTTCAGGCGCACTCAACAGAAATTCTTCCTGTAAATGAAACGTTACACATCTTCAAATGGGTCTGTTACAAGCAAGGCATTCATTCCTAATTGCAATTTGACTGCCAACAAACCTTGGTAATCCTACGGATGATAGGGAGGAAATTTTCGCACCCATATGAGAACAGCTGCTGTGATACATTAGTATCAAAGTTGTACACAGTGTACTGCGTTAGCAGAGCAGCACAGATATAACAGCCATCCACTGCAACAGCAATAGCTGGCTCTGGCACTCCGATATCCTTGACATGAATCAGCTTCTCCTCAGTAACATTGTACACCTGGAGTTGTCTCTTCCGAGCAACACAGATCTGTCAGGAAAGGTTAACAGTAAAAGCCCTTCATGAACTGTGGTTTTCATGGCACTGTTGAGACACATTAGAGTCTCCTGGGACACATCACTCCATAAATTACTAATTAGTTACCAAAAGAGTCAGTCAGAAAATGAACTGCCCTAATCCCTGTGCTGAAGGAACAGAGTGCCAGTGAAGCAAGACGACTGCATGAGGTTCTAACAAAAAAATATGACATCTCCCTTACAAAGCACTATTATATAACATATTCTGTGGTAGGGCACTTTGAGCAAGAAAGTTTGCTCTTTTACAATTATTTTAAAATTTGTTTGTAATGACTTATAAACTAATGGTTTTAACAAGTCACTAAACATGACATAGGCATTCATTAAATTATCATAAACTTCCATTCACTGTCTCAGTACTGTTAAACACATAAAGCTATTCATTCTAAGATTCCCGGAGAATTACAGATATAAATGCCAATTATTATTCCTCACTGCTGATTAATTTAGATTAACTCTACTGTACAAGAAATCCAGTTTCACTTTTCTTCAATGTTGCAAGCTTTACTGAGTGTGGAAAGGACACCTAATGCTAAGTATCACACTTCTTTCTCAAAATAGGCCAATAATGTCATTGTCCTGCCTTTGATGCACAATGATAAGATTCTGACTATGAATGTAGGCATTATACCTGAATGCAAAATGGATTACTGATGTTTGGATTTTCATTCACACAGAATGTACCAATCCCACGAAGCTTCGGTCCTCCCCCAATTACTTCCAAGTCATACATATTAAGGATCAGCAGACTGCCATCACACAAAATCAGTAACCGGTTCAAAGCAGAGGCAGCTTTGATGCATTTAACTGGCTTCCTCTGAAAATAAATACCAATGGTACAGTAAATGGCCAGATACTTCAGAAGATTTCTGTGATACAAGAACCAGTGAAAGTCAATATAAAATGCAGTATTAATAATTTTACTGACAAGCTCCAACCAAAATACGTAAAAATGAGAGAGCACTAGGACAGTAACATCAGCTATTTTTGTTTTACTTCCAAATGTCTATGATTCAGCTAGGACAGAAGTGCTGTACAACATTCCCACTGACTTTGGTACTGACCTTAGTGCAACAGAACCCAGAACACCTACTTCCTCACTTTTCATTCTATACAGATAAAACTGAAAACAGTCTGATAAGCAATTTATAAGTTCATACAAGCAAATTTTGTCTGATGCAGTTACTATTCAAAGTGGTCTGAAAAGTGGATATGCTTTAGCACCACTGCATTTGAACTCTGCTTTAGCATACACCTCTAGCACACTCTTAAAAATTAAGGAGGGACTGAGTTGGGCTTGAGGGACTCAGCTAGTCATATGCTGAGATGTGAGGCTCAAGGGACTGAGCTGCCACATGCTGATGTTATGAGGCTTGGGAACCTGAGCTGTTGTGTGTTGATCGTGTGAGGCTTGAGGGAACTCAGCTGTCATATGTTGAGGATGTGAGGCTTCAGCGACTGAGCTGTTACACGTCAGTCACGTGACGCTTAAGTTCTCACAGCCATTACTACAAAGAGAACTGTCTGGTGCAATGTGATGCCGTACAGTGTGGTCGACTGATACACCATTGCTACCGTCTTCTTCAAGAGAGAGGAATAAGCCATGAAAAAACCCCCAGTGAGAAATAATAGGATGATGAGGACTTGGACCAGAAGTGAACCAATGGGAGCTATGTAAAATTAAATCAGGTCATGTAGCCTTGAAAAGCATCACATTTGTTGACTGGAACATGTAGGTGTGAACCAATGGCAGCAATTTCAGATGGATAGGAAAATGTCACACTTCACAAGGTACTACAATGAACACTTCCAACACATCAACAAGCTGCTACAACTACTTTGCACAATTCTGTCCACTATAAATATTCCGCATTGAAGAATTTCCAGCTGTTCTTCTACATTTAAGAGACCAACATATCAAGCAAATGTTTTATACAATTACTGTACTGCCTGATGATGGGTCAGTAAGGCCCACAACATGTAGGAGTTTGTGGTTTTTGTACCATTATTGTAAATTTAACACACGTGTGTACAAATGTTGGTCGAAATTACAGTAATTTAATTGTAATGCACAGAATGGAAAATGTGAAAAACTGTATTAGATGTGTGAAATGTGATTTTGAGATTAGTGTTTTTAAATAGAATCGTGACTCTCCTTGTAAGTGCACAGTGATAAGTAACATGACATGCACATCAATGTCATAATTGGCCAATGTTCTGTTTTTCTTGTCCTTGTCAAATTCATCCCTGATGACAACCAAAAAATGCGAAAACATGTAGGAGGCTTGCTGTATGACTGTATACATTTTTATAACAAACTAGTGCAACTGTTGGAATAAACACCATAAAATCATCTTTCTGCATGGAACACAGATAATATTAAAAACACAGGGAAGAGTTTCAGGATATACACTGTTCAACAAATATTGTTAGGATGAAAGAGGTGATGCACGGAGCATGCATGGTAGATGGAAATGCACCAGTTTTGGCCAAAGAAGATCTAGCAAAGAGACCATTTGAAAGACTTTGGCACAGACGGAAGGAACTGAAAGTTAAATGAGGTGGGACAGTGTGGATTGAAGGCATCAGGCTCCAGACACAAATGGTGATGGGCTGTTATGAGTAAAGTGTAGAAACTCTACACTCTGTAAACAGTGAGGACTGGACTAACTGAACAATGCTTAGTTACTCAGAATGACTATCCTCAATGTAGTTAGTTAGTTAGTTGTCCAACCAGTACTTGGCACACCTTTTTTTAATTTGAAATAATTATTGTGACATTACTACCTTTTGGTACAAACATCTACTGTGTTATTTCATAACACCATAAGCTAAAGAGTTAAATCAACAATGACAAACATGTCCACACAAAATATAGAAATGTTTTTGTTTCTAAAAGTGTGGAAAGCAAACCATAACACAAAACATGCATACTAAGCACATGTGTAGGTACATACCGACTCTAGAAGCTTATGTAACAGTTTTCGGCTCTTGTACACCACCTTCCCATTTGCATCGTGTTTCTCTTCCAAAGTGTACAATAAAAGAAAACTGCAACAATATGAAACTGTCATCCCTTCCGTATTCTGAAGACAATTTGTGCAGAAGAAACCACTGTTCTTCAGACACTAACATGTTAAGCCAAATGACAAATATTAATACATGCTGGAGGAAAACCAGTTGCAGCCTACATCCAGTGTTACTATCCTGGCATATGCTAGGAATACTGAAGAAAAACATCAAACCCTGAATGAGGACATACAATACACAGCTGAAATTCCAGCTCAGCAGCTCCACATACCTAACAGATGCCACCACAACCAGCTTGATCTTGCCTGTTATCAAATACTGAAAACCAATATGCTAACAAAATAACTCAAAACAATTACTTACAATTTTCAGTTCAATGCAGTCAGTTTAACAGAATATTTTCATATGGATCTCATACTTTGGTCTCTAACATCAGATATGATATGCAATAGAATCTACTTACGTTGCTCATCCTCTAAACTTCCTCCAGTATGCTGTGCTCTGTAATCACACTCCTATCTGCCTGAATTACGAAATGTCTTTTATTAACACTTTAATGGCCAGGGGTTACTTGATTTAACATCAGGTTCAACTTTCAAAACTTTTACAGTCTAGCCACAACTTTTACACATTGTGCACAATTCTCACAACAGTTACTACAGCACTTACTGGTTTTTATAATGGCGACACAGTGTGTCTATTGGGTTGTATAAACTAAATATTTCAATATAATCCTGGTTAATTTTGGTAAAAAAATAACATACAAGTAACCTGTCGTACACTATGAGTTTTCGGTATGTTAGTGTTCTTTCTGTACAGCATTAGGCCAAGAAGGCTTATTGCAACAACTGAACTGCACAACAGAGCTTCACCTTTTCAGATGTCTTTATACCCATATTATATCTCAAGGTTAATATTTTCCGTTTTTTGCAGAAATGTTATCAGAACTCATCCCCACTCATACATACATATATAAAGATTAAAAAACATATAGATTTTTTTTAAAAAGACCAACAAACGCACTTGGCTGTACTAATGTAATTTTCTTACACAGTAATCACCAACATGTTTCGGCCACTCTCGTGGTGATAACAAGAATACAACCCTGAGGATGGCCACATGAGTGTCCATAATATGTCAGTGATTACTGTGTAATAAAATTACATTCATACATCCAAGTGCATTTGTTGGTCTTTTTAAAAAATTGTATACATCTGATTAATGCATGGAACATGGAACATATAAGAATGAAAAAGGTGTTTACAACTGGTAGGAACATTTCAAATTAAGATGTGATTATATATTAAAAATTCTGAAACTTAGATATACTGCCTGCTCTACCAGATTTGTCAAGACCATATTAATGACATTAAACTGTATGCCAATAACAGGCATATCCAGAGGTTCTGTCATACTGGTGTAGTTCACATTATGTGACAGTACACCAGCTTTAAAATGAAATGGTTCCTTCTGAAGGAATTTCCTATTAATGCACATGTAATGATAAAATTTTGCTCAGTAGTTAAGGAAAGTGTGCTATTTTCTCAACAACAAACATGACAGCATTTTTAAATGATATGAAATTATAAAACAAATACGCAGATATAATAAAGTTACTGAAAACTTTGCATACCTATCACTTGTTCCAACATATAATTCTTTTCCACAGCATTCTATACATTCAATCTGAAAAATGACATACAAACATTAGATGTACAGCAGTAGTACAACAGCATCATTATTATAGTTCACACAGTTTTATGCTTCATATTTCAAAATATCCCAGGCTAATAATGGTGTAATTATCAGTACACAAAAGAGCATCTAGGCACTCACAACAAAGAAATTATTTTCACATTCTTAAATACCAACATACAGCAACTATGTAATGAATTCTCTCATCATGCAACATTCTAGATATAGAAAAACTGCTTGCCAGTAAACACAGGTATAACATTTGGCAAGAATTCTTTTACTTAACTAAAACAAAAATGATCATCAACACAAATTCATGTTGAGGATCATTTGTTGTTAAAGTTATTTCTGGGACATAACAGGAGAAGCCACCTGAAAGTAATACTTTCACTCGTTGCATTCCATTGAGTTGGTTAAATGATTAATTCTTACTATAATGTATCCTAGTGGCTATCTGACTCATAACAGGCACATTAATTACCCCATGAATCAAAAAAGAAAGTAATAATGAGTAGAAATAATCACCCAAAAAATAATTCACAACAATAAATTCAAATTGGATGCATTACATTCCACAATGAGTAGCCTGAATAAGAATGCTATGAAGAAACGAGAAATTAATGACAAAGAAAAGACAAATAACAAGAAATACACCAATTCACAAATAGAGAAAAGAGCATAACATAATTATTCAAGAGCACAGGTGTCAACACTGCCTACACCATCAACAACAACACTGGCTGCTTCTATACAGAATGATCAATTAGGACCCATATAAACACAACACAGTATACAAGGTGCAGTGTCCAGCATGTCTGTCCAGTCACATGGGTCAAAATGGAAGACCACTGGTCATGAGGCTTAGAGAACGCCTACGTGTGCACAGGATGATCAAAATTTGCTAAGTACCTATGCAAACAAGGCCATTTGTTCACCCGCATTAATAAAATCATTTTAGTCATCGCAAAAGTTCTTAAAGGCAGACACGTGGACACCACCATAAAGTACCGTATGTACGAGATTGTAAAACTGGACATCAAACTTATTGACAAACACAATGAAAGCCTCAATCCAATTTTTTAAGTCTTAGTCAATTAAACAACTGGTGCAAAATAAACCGGCAAAAGGAGAACTTAGCTGTGACAATAACACATCAGTACAAAACAAGCACTGACAGTGAGACTGAGTAAAAGGTAAAAAGAAGATAAAAGGTAAAGCAATCCCATTACAGGCCTGGACAGGCCCTGAGGGTTCCAGGAGGTTGAGGCTCCCAGATTTCAAGACAATAGGCACATGTATGTGGTAAGGTTGTCAGCCTTACACACCAGCTACCTTTACCCCCAGGAAATATTCCTGGTACTCATTTCTTGTAGAGGCTGAGTTGATCCCAGGGTCTAGTGCGACTGGAAGGATTATGTCAATGAAAAATTCCAGTGACACCATCGGGAATCAAATTTAACTCTAAATGCATACAGCTTCTCACCTAATAACCTCATATTACAAGAATTTCCACACTCCAATTCCATTTGCATGCATAAACTTGAAAGCCCTATCAAAACACTGATTTCATACTGGAGAAACTAAGCTAAAAATTGTGTGTGTGTGTGTGTGTGTATATATATATAATAATAATAATAATAATAATATTGTTCACTATGTACTTAATCAGGCTAGTAGTAAACTTAGGTTAAATGCAAAACAATAAACCCAGCTATGATACCATACCCACTGTAATGTAATGTAGTGTAATTTATTTGCATTCTATAAATCCAAATTAGGATACAATCCTGTGGATATAGACATTGTCACATACATACTATCTAACATAATATACACAGTGTTGGAAGAATCTTAGCAATAAATAAAATTACAATAATAAAACAACTAAAACCAATTTTCAATGGAATATCTCTGATAATTCAAATATTCTTCACCATTACAAAAGAAATTTATGAGTAAAAACCTCTTTAAAGCATTCTGAAACAGTACTATCTCTTTAGCTAAGTCTTTGATATTGTGAGGAAGGTTGTTAAAAATTTTAATTGCTGAGTAGTACACTGCCTTTTGGAACTTTGTTAGATTAGCTGTGGGTGGATGTAAGTTGGTTTTAAGTCTTGTGCTTAGCTGCTTATGCTGTATTTGACACACAGCTTTTATAAATGAAATAATTTGATACATATTAACTACGTATATATGGCATTAGCAATCTATGTAAAGAACAGCCATTTGAAAAAGTTATTGTGTTCTGAATGAAGCTTAGTTAACCATAATGGCTCAGTAGAGCCAAAACATGACATGTTGATTGGCTGACTGCTTATCAATCAACAAGTAAAGTAGCTGTGCAAAAAGAACACATTTTTGTTATACTCAATTTGGCAGGAATCAAACACAAGGCAAATTTTAACAAATAGACATTCATTTCAAGTAAACAACATTTATGCATTTTAATATTGTACATGCTGTGCATGTATATAAATTAATTTATAAAACCAACCTTACAAGTACCAAATATACATACAACAGACATTAGCAAGTCTCAGGTGCCATCATCGGGGAATCTGCTCAGTTGTTACCACATAACCCTCAAAAGTGTTCACTGCATACAAAACAAAATCACACAAGTGCGTATATTAAACATTTCAGTCAAAGCACAAGAATATTCACAGCACAAATATTTAAAACACTACAGTAGATGTTTCTTTGAGCACCACACAGTGCACACATAGAACATTACCACAACTCAACCCCTGTTTGGATTCCAAGGCAGTTTCCAGATGTTCACTACCATCTAATGAAGACTGCAGAGCCCCCACTCACAGTTTGCATGATGCTTGAAGGAACATCTCCTCTAGTGTTTTGATATTTGTGCTGTGAATATTCCCATGTTTTAACCGAAATTTTTAACTTGTGTGTGTGACTGTGCTGTTACCCATTTACTATGCAACTACCCATTTTTAGGGCGCTGATATAGCTACTGAGCAGTCCCTGATGACAGCACCTGTGATGTGCAAAAACAGGTAGGAGATTTTCTAACGTTTGACGCACATATATTTTGGTGCACATAAAGTTGGTTTTATAAATTAACATTTATGCAGCCTGTTGAACGAATTTTTATAACATGCGACACACGTATTAATTCACGCCCATCGTTGGCCTCATCCCACGAGCAGATCCCCTTTCATGACTTTATCCTAACTGTTAATACAATACACATTTTAATTATTGGAATAAAAACATTCGTTACCAAATCAAAATAAAGTCTCTTCTTATACAGGACGGTTCACACCGAGTACGCTAACTTTACAGTCTCATTAGAATAACCAATTATTTGGCAGGGATCAGCTTTAATGTCAAACACAAAATCTCGTACTTTTTCCAACATGTACGACTTAAGAAAATAACTTATCATCGGTTAAAATATTTAAGACTGGCCACGTAATTGGTGTAAACAATATACGTCAACGTAGTTTCGGCAGAACATTATATATAGCATTTCTAACCCCACTGTAAAAAAATTCACAATAATTAGACCCTTAGTTTACCTTAGTTTGTGCTTTTTCCCCCACAAGCTGAAGTGTTTCTATTACTGATACAAATTCGAATGCCTTTACACTCATCGCGAAATGATTTATTGTATATAAATATTACAAATACAACATAACCTACACCACAACCGTGGCGTGACCACGGTTACGATCGCATTTCTCACATTAAACACATGAAATAATAAATGCAAATGGATCATTATCTGGCAGCATCCTGCAAGTTTCACAACGTTATATCATGCGACTTTCATTAAACCATTACACATCACACTCTAAAACTACATTCATCAACAGAACACGTCTTCCGCGACCATCCTTTCCCAATTTGAAGTTAGCTCTTATCCGAGGTCCGCGGCGCCTCTGGCAACGACAAATAGCCCATCTGTGCAATTACCAGCACAGCGTTTGCACCTAGCGATGGTTACACACGTATATGGGACAGTATGGCGTTGTCAGTTTCCCTTGTCTCTCGTAAGGGGCGCGGCAAGCATATGTCACTCCCCGTGAAAGCTGGGAGGTACGTGTGTTGCCTTTGCTTCTGTTCGAAGTGCACAAAGGTTATGGTTGTCAGAACAAGTGTCAGCACTGTTTTGTCATTGTGTATGTATGTGTGTGCGCCTCTCTTCTTAAAGAATTCCTTGTGTTGCGGCCTTATCTCCCTTCGATACGGACAAAGGTTAGGGATGTCAGGTAGTGCTAGTATGAGCGCTGTTTCTTCAGTGTGTGTGTGTGTGCACCTTTGCTGCAGGAATTACGTGTATTGCATGTTACTTTCTGAGACAAAGGAGTGTCAGGTAGTACTAGTGTCAGCGGTGTCTTTTCACCGTGTGTGTTCTCTCTCCTGCACATTGCCGCGCCTTCCCCCCTCAACATTACGTGTGTTACGTATACAAGCTACACGACACTTGAATTCTAGGCTATGACAATCTTTTGTTCACCTCAAGCAAGAAGGAATAGAGCTATACCTCTGCACCCCTTCTAGGCCTTCATGGCCTGTTCAAGGGTGACCTTTACTTTTACCTTTTTATCTAATATTTTCTAGTAAGTAATTAAAGAGAATTATCCAGCAAAATAGATTTATTTCACAAACTCTGTAATGATGTCTGCATTATGTACAATGTGTAATCAAATTTATCTTTTAAAATATATATATTCTGGAATGTGCATATTTAAAGGTAGTTGCATTGTTTTAGTTTTTGTCCTTTGACATTATTACCATACACACTGTATCAGTTGTCACCGTAATGTAACTGACTTGGAAGATTTTGGGAAATAGGAAGAAGGACTGAAAGTCTTAGTCTTTGGTTGAACTCTTGCTTGTGGCACTTCAACTGGTGCAGTCTGCAAGTTATCCACAATATGATTTTGGCAAGCTGCACTTGCACCTGAGCCCGCAGCATTAGATACTACTGCTGTGTCAGGGTGTCTAGAAATGGCTGTCACTTCAGGCCTGCAACACAAAGAGGCTGGATTTTCAGTGTGCACTGTGAATGTTTTAAAGCACGGTTGCTTGAAGAAGAATACTGGTTAGATTACATATTTAAGCACAAGAATAAAAACACAATGGAATCTTTACACTGATGAGTAAACAATGAAACAGATGTGGAAGGAAGTGTTCATAGCCTAAGACACAGCACCATAAATACATTTTCTTGAAGAGACTAAGGAAGATCACAAGAAACTGATTTCTGGGCTGAGAATTGGGTGCATTGCTTACCAAATATGACAGCTATGCACTTGAACATGATAATTAGGAAGACCAGACCAGTCTGTAAGTTCTCATACAACTAGACTTATACTACATGCAAAATATTAATCACACCTTCTAACATGTGAATAAGTACAGAATACTTTTACATGATCCAAGAGTTGTGTGCGACATTAAAAGTATGATGAACTTCAGACCTGTGACTTCATAAAGCATACAGGAAATTACTTCAGTAAAGTAATCAGAATGTCTATTGGAGTAGTTTCTTTCATACGTGTAGAATATTTTCTTACATTAAATTTCATCTCTGAAATTATCACATGCTTATATAAAGATGGATAAAGGATAAAAGTGTTCTCTCCAATTCATATATGAACTCAACACTGAATTTATTGCACTGATCCATTGAGGGAAGAATTACAGTATCAAAAAATTGTAACATAAAACATCCTCCTTATGGATCGATACTTTTTACTTTAGAGGGCACCGTGGCTTTACGATAGTATGACATGTGAATAAACTTATTTATTCTTAGCAAAATAACTCAGACTTAGTAAAGATGCTTAAAATACAGATAACTTACTTTGGGTGTACTGCAATTGCAGAATTTTTAGATCGCAGTACATTAGATTCTACTGGTTGTCGAAACTGTGAACAGATAAAGAAGTGATATTAATGCACTTACGCACATATACATAGGTTTGTTCTTGCATTAGGGTGCAGCAGTATTCTGCAGTAGAAAGCTTAGTACTTTTAAATCAAATCATGTATATTATCCAGCCAACTTCAAAAATCACAAACTTATGGCATCACTTACTTTTGGAAATTGCTCTTTTTTACTTTTGCGTCATTTCCAAATGCAACAGTGTGTTTGTCAAACATGGCAATACTCGTGAAGTACTGCATTTAACTGAACATAAAATGACCTCACATATGAGACAACTACCCTTCACAATTGTTAAAATTCTCAGGAAAACACCTTTACAGAACTCTTTAGCTTTGTGTGCAATTAGAAGGCAATCTACCCACTTTTCAGATGAATCAGGGGAAAAAATCCTTATCTTATATTTGGGTAAACACAGTGTGTGTGGTCATTACAAGGCATTTCCAAAACATCTTTAAGCTACAAGTAAATAAATCTGAGTAAGAGATCTCTAACAGATCAACAACAATAAACGAATTTAATTCCAACAACAATTAACATAAACAGTTGTTATTACAGTTACTGACAGACATATCAGAAGCTACAGAACCAGAAACTCTCCCATGAAAACAAATGTATCCAGGAGAAAATCCTGATGCCTCAAAACAGAAATTGTTAGAAGCAGAAAGAGGCTTAGTCAGTTATGTACACAACATACAGAACAGCAATGTAATGTTTTATGTGACCATGTAAGTGAAATCAATTGCAGGTCTAAAGTTTCTACTATGTAATAAAAACTACATAAAGTGGGAGGCTGCAAATCAGGGCTGTTTGGACTGAACAAAATCAATTTTGTCACTTTGCCTGTTAAAATTTATTTATGATTAGCTGTACAGTTCTGTCAGGATTTCAGAATGTACTGGGGTGCTGATAAGTCCTTAGCCTGACCAGGAAGGAAACATGCTCGGGAGCAGATCAGGGATTCGCGTGATTTCAACAACATGGAGATGCAAGCTGTCGTCAAGTCTGTTTTCCCGCAAGGCAAGGCGCTGAAGGAAATTCACGCCATTCTGACAGAAACATTAGCTTGTTTCCTTCCTGGTTGGGCTAAGGACTTATCAGCACCCCTGTATACCACCGAATGGCAAATGATAAATGCTAGAAGTGGCCTAAGAAGCCAAGCATTAGCATGGACATACTAAACCTCAGCCATGATAGCCAGTGTCCTGGCACACAGCTGAACTTGGGCCCCTTCCATCTACAAGTCTAGCATTGCTGCACCAAATTTATGTCTGATACATTCCTGACATAATGTAATATACATTTACATGTTTTTGTTAACAGTCATATGTCCAGATCAAACACCATTGCTTAACAACCATGATTTATTGATATGGTAAAATTTTGTACTATAATTAAGCCCTTGTTTCCAGCTGCAAACATTATTCATCTTCACTTCACTTAATCAACCCTCTTATACTGGTAGGTGTAGAGGGCATATTATTCATGTTTGGTATTATTATATCAAGCATTAAAGGTATATTCCTATTTAAAAGTCCTAAATTAGCAATTATTTGAATATGTTTTGAAATATCTGACTGCACAAATGCAGTGCATTTATTGTGATGGTTCATTGTGTAGGAATCAAACAGCATATGGGTAACTTGCTGACTGTTGTAGACATTTTGTTTTTCAGAAGAAATCAGGACTGAAATGTTATTTGTAATATTATTTTGTGTTTTTTACTACACTACTTTACATTAAACTTTTCAATTCCTGCAGCACTGTTTCTGGCCACAGTACAGTTGTATGTACTGAGTGAATGTAGTGACAACAGAACTACATTCACTGTTCCACAAATTAGAACGTACTGCAGAAAGAAATGTTAATATATTTAAAAATTTAAGTTTTGGAATAAAAAGTGTGACTTACATGTGCATAAATAACAAAATATACTTTATTTTTCATAACACAAATTTACACCACTTTCATTACAGAAAATTTAAGTTATAAAAACAAATTTTCAAGTTTCGGTAAGAATGTACCTCAAATGTCCTGTGTGAGCCTACGGTCAAACCCACACATGGCGTTGAAGTTGTTACACCTGCAGGAATCCTTGCAGTTGGCTGTGCTTGAGAAGTTGTCTGGAGCTCAGTAATGCGTCTGTTTAGCCAGTTAATTACTGTTAACACACAAAATAAATCAATAATATCAATGTCATTATAGGTTTGGGGATTCAACAATCCCCACGGTGAAATGTAATGATGTGAAAAATAACTCTCATTTCAAAACTCTTAACACATGCACTGTCAAATTTAATCTCAGTAAAGTTATTAGAATTCAACCACAGTTCTTTTAATCTTCTCCGGTTCAATTGAGATGCTGCTAAAATGTAGAAATATCAGTAAACAACCATTTGGTCTTGAATCAATTTCTTTTTAAAAGGAGAATACAAAAATAATCAAAAGTGCACTAATAGTCTTTCAATGCATATCTGAATAAATCTTATGTACGTCTGTAACAGGCAACAGATTGACTTCGTCTGTATAAACATACCAGGAAGTGGTCAGTGTCCTCATAATAAAATATGCTGTAATATAATTGGTAGAAATATTAATTGGTTTCTGCCTTCAGTTCACTCAGGCTTTGAGATGGACACCACCAACACACCCAGGTGCTATGGTCATGATCAGGGTTTATCTTCAGGTAGACACCACAAACACTCCAAAATACTGTGGTCATGAAGTGGGTTTATCTTTAGACAGACACCACCAACAGTCCAAGGTTCTATGGTCATGAACAGGGTTTATCTTTAGATAGACACCACCAATACTCCAAGGTGCTGTGGTCATGAACAGGGTTTAACTTAAGATAAATGCCACCAATCCCTAAGACACTGTGGTCATGATCAGGGTTCATCTTCAGATAGACACCACAAACCCTCAAGATACTGTTTTCATGAACAGGGTTTATCTTTAGATAGACACCACCAACATTCCAAGGTGCTATAATCACGAACAATGTTTAACTTGAATTTCATCCCCTACTCCTCCACTATATTTGACTTAACGTTCATCTTCTGAACATGTCAGAGACCAGCCTCTTCTCAGCATATTTCTTTTATCCCATATGTTCATAGGATCATCTGAAAGTGAATGAGTTACATGGGACATGACAGCACTAAACCTACAACATACATTATTAATATTATTTTGTCGTTGTTGTTAACAGTTACACAAAGAAGCAGGCATTTTCTCTTACTGCAACAAATTGCTAAAATAAAATATAACCATAAAGAAAGCTATAGTTTTACACATGTGGGAATAACACAACTGGAATGGGATGTGTTTCTGATAGCCTGAACATCTTAGATACATATGTCTACAGAAAAGTTCGTCTGCAGTGTATGTGGATCCAGGAACAAAATTTCTGTGAAACCAGAGTTACAGGAGGCAGCCATAACTGAACACACAGTCAGTTTTAAAGGCAACAGCACAATGCAGCTAAAAGGATATTCCATTACATGTATATCTGAAGACCATACAAAGCTATTACTGGGTTAAACTTACAGTTTGTGTTATTGCTCAGCATTGCGTCCTTCTCTGTAAGCTTAGCAGTTTCAGTCTTGAGTGACAGTGACAGTTGTTGCTCTACAGATTCCAGATGTTCCATCTTTCTTCGTTGGTCTTCTACCAGTGCAAGCAATGCAACTCTTTCCTTTTCTTTTGCAGACAAAACACTTTCTTGCTCCAATATAATTTTGGTTCTCAGCTTCATCTGCATTAAGTCACACCCATGTTATTACCAAGGGATACAAATTCTTCAGTGGTCAAGACATTCATTTACACACACTACGAGTATTACCAGAAGAAACACTACACTACATTGAGGCATGCTCTACAGGCAGGTCTCTTGATATATGATTTCTTTTTGACCAAATTTGATTTAATGCAACTTGAAAATTTACACCACTCTTCTAATTTACGCCATAATTTCTGGTTTAATGTGGTTTGGCATAGGTCATGTTTATCTTATGTAGGAGGTTAGCACAAAGTGACATCACTGTCATGCCATCAACAATGTGTATGGATTGATGTTGATGTATCAAGTGGCTCATTTAGTTTCCTTCAATATTATTGCCTTTTCTTACCAACAAGCAAGAGACACATAAATCTACATCACCAAATGTTATCCAAGTGAAAAATCTGTGAATGACAATTGGTGTTGAAGAGAAATTAGACTTAATAAGCTGGGTTGAGAAACATGAACGAATTGCTGACACGCTGTTAAGGTTAGACTCACTCATGGTGCAGTACGTGCAATTTGTGATAATGCTGACAGAATTAAAGAAAGTGCTACATGAGGAAATACAGTGAGTGATAAAAAATTTCTCATGGAAGGAGTTCAACTGTGGAGCATAGGAAACATGTTGAGAACTTGGATGTGTGTGTCATGTGCCGTGCAGAACGACAGTCTTATTCTGCACAGCACACACGCTGATCTGTGACATGCTGCCACATCACCACACAATATATAGCGCCGTAATTTTACTGAGTGTTTTAATATAACTTTAGCCAGGTCCAGTACAAGCTCCCTGATGATGGTCATAGACTAAAACATGTAGGAGCAATATTAATGTGTATTTTAATGTAAATTTTAATAAATAGTGCATTTGTTGGCGTGTGAACTACACGTATAATATAATCTTTATCACAAAACAGTCTTTTGTTTGAGATTCTTTTTAAGATCCTAACAAAGTCCCATCTCAGTTTCACATAAATATGGATATTACTGAACCAGCATGGATGAAAATGGAATTGGCATAACAATGTCTAATGCAGATGCCAAACACCAAATTTCATTTGAATCTGGTGTTCCTGGAATGAAATTTGCAGACATAACATGCATTCATGTTACATACTTGCACACAGAGAACACAAAAACAAATTAGGAACAGGATTTTTATTCAACACAAAATAGTATCACAAGTTAAGAGAATAAAGTTTCTTAGTGATAGGATGAGCTGAAGGTTAAGACCCCATATCAGATCAAGATCTTAAACAGTTTCACAGCTTTGGAGATCTTAAATGATAGTTAAGACATAAATATGGCTTGGAAAAACAGTAAAGAGGATATCAAAATCTCAGCTAATTAAAGTCTTGGTCTGTATGAATGGTAGCAGCATAAAGCATGGTTTGATGATGAATGTTTATGGTTTTTGGATCAAAGGAAGCAGGCTAAAAAGCAGTTGTTATAGGATCAAAACAAAAGAAATATACATAATGTCAGCAATGTAAGACAAGAAGCTAGCAGATAATTTAGGAACAAAATAACAGAATACGTGAAATCTAAAATTAATGAACGTGTAACAAATGGTAAGTACAAGAATATCAGAGATATGCATAGGGGTTAACAGTGTAGAACTAATACAGTAAAGTATGAGAAGGGTGATCTGGTTGCAGACTGCCACAGTATTTTGGCTAGGTGTAGGAATCATTTATCTCGGCTATTGAATGTACATTGGCTGACACATACAGCAGAGCCACTAGTGCCTGAACTCGGTGTATTTTAGGTTCAGATGTCTAATGAAGAGCTAAAAAGACACAAATTACCAGGTACAAATCAAATTCCAGCAGAAGTGATTAAAGGAGGAAGTAGGACAATTAGTTCTGAGAGCCACAACCTTACAGAATGTACACCAACAAAATGCACCTCTGTTGGTCTACATTATATGATTATATTACAATGCATAATACAAATAACATAAAATCCATAACCTTATTAAATCTACTTGGAATAAGGAGGAATTGTCTGAGCAGCGCAAGGTGTCCATCATTGTACCTGTTTAGAAGAAAGATGTTACAACAGACTGTACTAATCGTCAAGGCATATCAGTTTTGTCAACTACATACAACATTTTATGAAATATTCTTCTGTCAATGTTAACTCCACATGCAGAGGAAATTATGGGAGATAATCAGTGTGGATTGCGATGTGACAGGTCAACTGCTGATCATGTGCTCTGCATTAGTCAAATATTTGAGAAAAAAATGGGAATATGAAGAACCGGTGCATCAGCTGCTTATAGAATTCAAGAAAGTCTATGATTCAGTTAGAAGGGGGGTGTTGTGTAATATTCGCATTCAGTAAGGCTAATAAAAATGTGTCTAAATGAAACCTACAGCAGAGTCTGGGTGGGCAAACATTTACTATTAAGAAGGGTTTCAAACAAGGAAATACTTTATCACCATTGCTTTTCAATTTTGCTTTAGAGTATGCTCTTAGGAGGGTTCAGGTAAACCAAGAGAGCTTGAAATTAAACGGTACATATCAGCTTCTGGTTTATGCCGATGGTGTTAATATATTGGGCCTAAGTGTACATACTATAAAGAAAAACAGAAAAGCTTTAGTAGTTGCTAATAAGGAGATTAGTCTGAAGTAAATGCTGAGAAAACTAAGTATACAGTCATGTCTTGAAATCAGAATGCAGGACAAAATCACAATATAAAAACGGATAATAAATCCTTTGATAGGGTGGAACAGTTCCAATATTTGGGAACAACCCAAATGAATCAAAATTCCATTTAGGAAGAAATTAAGAGCAGACTAAAGTCTGGGAATGCTTGCTATCATGCAGTGAAGAATCTCAGTCTTCCAGGCTGCTATCCAGAAATACAAAGATTAAGCTATACAGAATTGTAATTTTGCCTGTTACTTTGTATAGGTGTGGAACTTGGTCACTCACAATAAGGGAGGAATGTAGGCTAAGGTTGTTTGTGAATAGGATGCTGAGGAGAATATTTGGGAATAAGAGGGATGAGATAACAGGGGAGTGGAGAAAATTACATAATGAAGAGCTTAATGATCTGTACTGCTCACCAAATATTATTTGTGTGATCAAATCAAGAAGAATGAGATGGGCAGGGCATGTAGCACGTACGAAGGAGAGGAATGGTGCACAGAGGGTTTTGGCGGGAAAATTTGAGGGAAACAGACCACTTGGAAGACCCAGGCGTGAGGTGGAAGGATGATATTAAAATGGATATACAAGAAGTGGGATGGAGGGGCACATGGACTGGATTGATTTGGCTCAGAATAGGAACAGGTGGAGGGCTGTTGTGAATGTGGTAATGAACCTTCTGGTTCCATAAAATGTGGTGAACTTTTCGACTAGCTAACAAACAGTTAGCTTCTCAAGATGGACTCTGCTGCATGTAGTTAGTTACTGATACCTTAATTAACTACTATACGCAATGTGTCTGAATTCCTGACGAGGACAACAGTTCCTGAAGATCACCAAAATTCTGGTTGTAACCGATTTTGTAATAAACAAATATTAAAGGATGTTTACTCACTTTCATCTAGTGCCAAGACTTCCCACTGAGTGGAGCTATACCTCCACTACCCCTGTATGCCTTCATGGTGTGCACAGGGGTAACTTTACCTTTTACCCTATTTCAAGGCTTGATTTCATACACAGTAAGTGTGTGTGTGTATTCAATCATATGGAAAGTAGTGTGATGCAAGATGTAATTTAAATGAATGACAATGTCTGATGGTTCATGACTGAAAATCAAAATGTGGCAGGTCAGTTTATATATTAACAATACTGCTGAAGATTCTCTTACAAATTTCTCATAATCAACTAAATCTTACATAAATGTAACTCTTCCAGTCTCATTGCACACATACCTTTGATTTCAACATGACATTATCCTTTTGCAGTGTTTTAATTATCTCGTTGGCTTTCAAAAATTCTTCTGAAAGGTTCTGCAGAGAGGTCTGCCTTCTCACAAGGACAGCTTCTTTGTCTGCCAGATTTTCTTCCAAAAGAGACTATGACACACAGATAAATGTTGTTACACATATCTAGAAAAATAGCTTTAGTTTTATTTCTGTATTTCACAACTTTACTTTGTACTAAATAATGAAAAGGACCATCCAGTACAACAGACACTGTACAGGTAAGGTTCTGGCATACAATACATACACAATGGGTCAAGGTGTTTCACCTACTGCAGCATAATGTAGCTGTTCCCACAGCAATCACACTCTTATGGTAATGGATGTTGTGAAAACTTTCATAATAAGATAATACTGCAATTCATATCATCTAGTCCTGTGACCTACTGCTATTATAATGTAATATTTTTTCTTTTATTCTGCAGAGTATACAGATTCCATTACTGATTTTTGTGTAACATGATATATAACTTTCAGAGTCACTACATTTGTAAATGCTCAGTTACAAGAAGTATTACATATATAATGTGTTGACAGGTTATGAGTTATCACAATACGCAAATTTCACACACCTAGCTCCAGTGATGCATTAGTTATCACCATCAAAGGGAAAGCCAAATAAAAATTCTTCGTTCCTGCCATATTATTTTACTTTCTAAAAACAATTACCTTAAGAATACCTGCATATTTTTGTAAGCTCTAATACCATGCCTAGATTCAAGGCCCTACATTAAGTGTTACTCCAACCATGTAAGTTTGGGTGTCTGATACCATATTTTTGATTGTAGGAAATCAGAATGTATGGCTTGGAGTGGCTGCCTATCGCACAACATAAACACCATGAAAACTTGTTCTGACTGCAGGAAACAGAGAGGCATTAACACCAAAGTGACCCCTGTGGCAAAGTATGTGTCCATTCAATTAAAATAGGTTGACCCGTTAAGGAAAGCAGATCACAAAATATCACAGTATTTGTGTAATTTTCTCAATTTCATTTTTACGGTATTTATCTTTAACGCTCACTATACAAAGTGGCATGGAGCGAAGGGAGACATTTCACCAATTCCCCTTGAGTAGTGGGACTTAGGGTGCATAACAACACGGCAAGCAAGAAAGGAATTTATGCCATTTTAAAACCATTTTAGTCACAATAGGGAGGTGGAGTGTAGTACACAGAATTGCAGCAGTTTGTTTTTGCTATGAAACAGTCCATCATTTGGACACGGCGTCACACGAGGTGGCACTGTAATATTAATAGCCTTGGGTGCAATTCCTTCATACATCAGGATTTTGCTATGGCTACATAAGTTTAAAGACACTGGCAGTGTCAGCGACAGTCCTCATGGTGCTCCAAGTAACGTGCGTACTGAAGAAGATGTTTGCAGAGCAAGTGTATCATTTCAGCACTGCCCAATTTGCTCAGCTCAGCAACATTCACGCATCCTGGGCACAAGCAGAAGAAGTTTGGGATGAAACCTGCAAGATATCAGATTGCACCCCCACAAGGCACAGACAAACCAAAAGCTTCTTCCTCATGATAAAGTGTGTCAGAATTTTCTAACACCACACTGAGCATTATGAATGAAGACCACTGTGTTTTGATCCTCATTTTAATGGGTGACGAAGCCCATTTTCATGTGATGGGCTTTGTGAATATATAAAATATGCACTACTGTGCACCAGTGAACCTAGAGAAGTGCAAGAACAACCACTGCATTCATAAAGTGTCAATATGCTACGTAGTAGGAACTTTTGGGATAGTTGGACCATTTTTCTTTGATAATGATAATGGTGAAAGCATTACAGTTAGTGCTGAGTACTGTGTAACCATGCTGTAAAACCTCTTGCTTCCACATTTTGAAGCAAATGGTAGTGACCCCCAGAAACCTTTATTTCCAACAAAATGGAGCAACAGGACACACTACTAGACACAGTATCAACATAGTCTGCCATCCCTTCCATAAGGTTGTTTTAGGATTTAGAGACATCCCATGGCTAGCATGTTCGCTGGACATAATGGTACCAGACTTCTTACTATGGGGTTATCTGAAAGAATGAGTGTACCACAGCACAGGAAATGGAACATGCAATTCAATATGAAATTGCTCTCATCAATGAAGACCACAATTTGTTGCAATGAGTTGTTGATAATTCTGTTGATCGCTGAAGACACAACACAGTATTTCAAGGAGGCCACCACCATGATGTTACCACCATAAATAATAAAACAGCATTCTGTGAACATAATGGTGTGTTTCATTACAATGTTCTCCAGCTATTGAACAATTTATTGCATATCAAAATGTGTTTCTCGGCTCTGCACCACTCTTTAAAAATACTTCATCATTAAGAGTAAATATGTATGTCTCATTTTGGAAAGCAAATCAACTGTACTTGTCAAAGTACAGCTTTCTGCTGTGTTGGACAGAATTAACCAGACTGGAGAAGAGTTACAGTGACTGCAGGAACATATCCCAGCACACCAAGATGCTGCTGTAGCAGAGACTGTTTGGTGCTGCATGTTTTTACTGCAGTGACAGAACAGTATTTTTAATATTTAATCGTTTGGTGCTGAAAGCTGACTAAAGTTGATGCACAATGTGATGGTGAGAAGAATGAACATCGACAAATGTCAGTGGCCACAAACAAGCAAAGTAATGGGCAGCCATTCAAAACCTCGGTCTTTTGCAAAGAACACGGGGCACTTAATTCTGGCTCCCAAGGGTTATGAAAGCCCTTATTATATATCACCACTTTTCAGTTTGTCCCACAATTAATTAATTGAGAAGGATGTGGAAGTGGTTATGGCCTATTCTGCCATACTAGCATAGTATGACTTGAAGGCATTGGGAAAATTTTGTGGGCCCTCACTCATTATGGCCAAGACATTCCAAATACGAAGCAGGCATGCTAAGCACTTCACTGGATTCTGGATACTTAAAAGATGAACTTTTACAATTAAAAAATCCACATATTCATAAACAAAGAAAGTTCTAGTACACATCGACACATGTGCTTGATTACATAACAGGGCTACTGATCACAGCTGTGGCCAAAACATGTCACATGTACAAGCAAGCTTTGTAACTTAATTTCAGTGATGTGAGTAGAATGTGTCAACATCGTAACAAGAATATCAATGTCCCTGAATCATTTTTCATGTATGAGACATCCATTCCCCTTAATTCAGCTGTGACATGGAACTTTCACCGCAAATCTCCACACCTAGCAGATGTTGCCATAAAGAGGCACACAATTCCAATCACTTCAATGCTAACTAAGAGAACTAACTTCAGAACTGAAGTAAATGGTTACAACTCCTATTAAAGGAAAAAATAATGTTTCAGATAATTCACGACTTTAATAAAAATTAATTTTTAACTGCAATAAAAATGAGATGTGCCATTACTGAAACATATCCCAGTATCCCTGAAAATACGTCACTCAATTCCACAATTCTGTCGATGACAGTCTGGAAATTACAAACGTAGAATCTTCCATAAAACTTCAGTATGCAAGTACCCAAATCAGAAGTCACACACTTGTCAATCTATCCAACTGGTTTGCTTTGCAAACAAACCTTTTTGTTTTTATTCTTTGTGTGGGGTGAGACTTAACTGCCTTGGTGCTATGGCCACTAACAGGCCAGCCCCAAATGACAAAGGAATTAATATGGAACACTGTTGGACTGAGTGAGGGGAGACTACGAGGAGAAAAAATTGTTCTAAAGGTAAAGGTTCACCCTGGAACAGGTCACAAAGGCCCAGAGGGGAGTAGAGGTATGGCTCTACTCTTTCTTTAACCTCAGCGCTAGATGGGGTGGGTTGTCAACGCCATGCCCTGGCCGCTGTACCCCCGGGAAAGACCAGGTACCCATTGTACAGGAGGCTGGGTGGGCCCCAGGGCTGGTCTGGACAGGGGCAGAAAATCTCGCCCCCACCGGGATTTGATCCCTGGACTGTCCTGCCCGTAGCAAGTTGCTATATCGATTACGCTATCTGAGCCCATGAAAATATCCTAGTGCCACTTTGTCTACAACACACACCACATAACTGTTGTGGGAAACAAACCTTTACTCACCTTCTGCTCCTGAGCCACACGAAGTAATTCCTGCTGCTGTTTCAAGAGGGTGTCTTTATCTTTCTGTTCCTGCAAATATATGAGTGAACTGGAGTCACATGTCACACTTGCTCTGTTTCAGTATTCTGATATTAACTCTACAGTTAATCCTACAATGTTATATTTCAGTTACAGGGTTCTAGTGGGGAAACCTGAGGGAAAGATACCATTGGGGAGACCCAGACGTAGATGGGAGGATAATATTAAGATGGATCTTCGGGAAGTGGGAGGGGGTGGAGACTGGATGGAGTTGGCTCAGGATAGGGACAGATGGTGGGCACTTGTGAA
>Ga0123355_10002751_pt1 | contig 24937 bp, 19 predicted proteins | sample TergutEmb28metaG_3_FD_89872 | JGI IMG/M metagenome (GOLD analysis project Ga0123355, IMG submission 89872) | Embiratermes neotenicus P1 segment gut microbial communities from Petit-Saut dam, French Guiana - Emb289 P1 | ecosystem: Host-associated > Arthropoda: Insects > Digestive system > Gut ...
AATCTTATGTTTTTAGTCTAAAACACACAATATATGGCATTATTTTAGATAAATAATGATTACTTAAAATCATTAAAAATCACCTAAAATGTATGAATTTTAAGAGCTCATAACCGGTTGGTCTGGGGTTCAAGTCCCTGAAGGCCCACCAACAAAAAAACCATAAAAAAGACCCTAAAACACTTCTTTTCAGTGTTTTAGGGCTTTTTTTATGAACTTAAAACATCTCAAAGTTCACAAAATCAGTTATGTCTAATATTTTGTCTAATGAAAGTGCAAAATTTCTGCAAAATGAGGAGTTGTTTAAGACGATTTTTATCAGTCGGTATTAGTCGTTAAGTGTTTGGTTGAATATTAAACACAGGATAAAGTTGGCTTGCGAATCTCAGGCTCTATTTATTCATCCCAACCATCATAATTCAACTTCCGCTTATCCACAAACTCTATATATCCATAATTTCATTTTTCCATACAACTTTGTTATTTTTTCAGTTGACTTCATCTAAAGTAATGTCTGCAACGGAATTTCCTTCGATAAGAGTAAAGTCAACAGTGTTAATGCGTGGAGAAATTTCACGATTTTTCATCATGTCGACTAATATCTTGGCGGCATTTTCGCCTGTAATAACAGAATTAGAATTCATATAGTGCGGTTTGAAGGGGAGGTATCTCTCATATGTTGCCCATTCGTTGCCATAAATTATTACTGAAAGCTTTTTCGGCACTTGTATATTATATTTTTCGAGCGCCTCGAAAAAAAAGATGATTTCTGAACAAGATACAATTACTGCGGTCATTTCAGGTATGGAAGTTAAAAATTCTCCGATTTGGTTGGCAATATTAACCTCTCTATCTATCGTTGTCATTAAACGACTATCAAAGGGCAACCCTTTTTTGCTTAGTGCTATTTCGTATCCTTTGAGGCGTTGTGCTACCGAAGAGGTTTCGTGGTCACGGTCTTTTATAAAACCTATATTACGATGCCCTTTGTTGTACAAGTAAGTTGTTGCGTCAAATCCTGATTGAAGTGGGTTGCCAGATATTGAAACTACATCAATGTTATTGATAGCGGGATAACGGTCAAGGAAAACTATAGGATAATCATCTAACGCAAGTTTAAGCAACAATTTGTTATACAAGTTATGGTCGATTGAGTAAGCAATTAGACCGCTAATATTTATATTTTTTGCCCTTGATACTAAAAAATTCTCTGATAAGAGATTTTCACCACTATACATAATCAGCAAAGGAATGCCTATTTTGCTTAAGAAGTTTGATACACCTTTTACTATATCGGTTATAAACTTACTATCAAAATTTGGGAGAAGCAGTCCTACAGCTGTGCGACTATCAAAAAATTGATTGTCACTGCTTTTGAAATCAGGATTGACAATAAAAGTTCCTTTACCTTGCCTTCTATAAAGTTTACCCTCTTCGACAAGAAAATTAATGGCATTTTTAGCGGTTATACGACTCACGCCAAATTTTAAGGCAAGCTGTCTTTCCGAAGGTATACGATACCTTATAATAAGTTTATTTTCCTCGATAAGTTCCTCAAGGTATTTGATTATTTGTTTATATAAGTAGTTCATTAAACACATTATAGTAGATTTCACTCAAATTGTCAAGGCTTTCATATATCAACTTTATTCAAATTGGATATATGTTTTTGTATGGAAATATGGTAATATAATCATATAATAAAACACATTGAACAAAGTGGTGTGATTTTAGCAAGAACTAGTTTGAAAAAAATAGAGTAATATTTTCGTTTTGCAATAACATTGAAAACGAAGTAAAATAAAAATAAAACAATCTAGGAGATAAAAAATGCAAAAAGCCAAAATTTCTAAAAAGTACTTAAGCTTTTTGATTGTCGGTGCTATGATTTTATTTGCTGTCGGCACCAATTTCGCAAGCTTAGGAGGCGTCGGTCGCTTTTTTAATAATAGTGTACCGATACAAACAGCGAGTGCAGCAAATTTGTCGGGCGGAACGGGGACGGAAGCTGACCCGTTTTTAGTTGCGACTGTTGCTGATTTGCAAGCTATGGCAGAGGAGACTGCATTCTTGGCAGACGGACTCTATTTTCGACTTGAAGCCAATATTGTATGGAATACTGGCTTTGCCCCAATAGGGGCTACCGCCGCAAATCCATTTAGGGGCACTTTTGATGGCAACGGACACTATATTGAGTATACGCATACTGCCGGAGGTGGGTTGCGAGGACTGTTTGGTGTTACTGACGGAGCAACAATCAGAAATCTAACTGTTATTGCTGATGTTACGGCCGCAAACAATTCTGGACTTGTCGTGGGGCAAGCGGTGGGAACTGTTGGTACAACCGTAGAAAATTGTGTTGTATATGGAAGAATAACTTCATCAGGAACAACAGGTGGAGGTGTAGGTGCTATTATAGGACATAGTCCTACGGCTGCGTCAGGATTGAATAGAATTTCAAACAGTATGGTTTTTGCAGCTGTTAGAGCGACAAGCACAGCTAATCCGGCACTTGGACCGGGCAATACTGGTGCGGGAGCTGCTGCAGGTGGTGTTTCTGGAGTGTTTAGAAGCTTAGAAATTACCGATACACTTTTTGTAGGTGAAACTAGTTGGGCACGAGCCAATGGTGATTTTGTAGGGTATATAGCAGGTGTGCCAGTGGTAAGTAATAATGCTGCTGTAAGTTTGACCATTGAAGGAACTTACGCTTATGGTACAAGTTTTGACAGCGCAGGGGACTCTGTGGCGGGCTTAGCCTTATCAACTAATTCGCAACAAGGTCAAAGCGGACTAGTAAGAATTGGTTATGCCAATGATGATGATCCTACTGTAACGCGAAATCAAGTCAAGAGTGGTACGCTTATGGACGGAAGATTTGTTCAGAGAGCGGGTAGCTATCCTCAAGTGAGAATGACCGAGGGAGAAGGAGTTTTGGCGGCTCAGCATTATATTAGGGTAGAAAAAGAGTCGGGACTTAATCTTAGCATTAGTCATGGTGGTATTGACCACTATTTTCAAGAATATGTAATCGGCGATGGTAGCAGTATTTATACTTTAAGATTTTTGCGTATACCTCCAGCAACGGGTGTTCTAGCGATGTTTAGACCTGTTCCTGTAGGAGCTTACGAGTTAAGCGTTGACGGAGTTGTGGAAGGTAATATCTTTATAACCGCAGACGATATAGCTAACAGTAGAGCTGTGGGTATTGCTGCTGCAGTTATTCCTTGGGGAGAAGTCACATCAAATATCACAGGCAATTATTATGTTGGTAGGGAAGTAGTTTTTACTGCTACAGTCACTAACTGGACACAACTTACTACTCCTACTGTTGTCGCAGAATTAAATGAGACAGCGGTAACGCTTGTTGCTGAAGGCAATGGAGTGTTTACTTATACATTTACTCCGCTGGCGACGAGTGTAGGCAATACATTTGAAGTTTTTGTTGACGGAGAACAACTAGGCTCAACTATAACTTTTGATGTAGTTATTTTAGTTCCAGTAGGTACTGTCACCTCAAGTGTTACTGATTTTTATGAAGGCAATCCTGCTACTTTTACTGCTACTATAACTAACTGGAATGAATTTAATCCTGCTCCTACTGTTACAGCTACGCTTAATGGGACTTCAGTAACATTAGTTAATATAGATGACGGAGTATTTACTTATACATTTACTCCGACTACCGCAAGTACAGACAATGCTTTTATTGTCAGTGCGGACGGCACACAAATCGGAACAACCATAACTTTTGATGTAACGGCATCGCCCTTTGCAGGTGGAACCGGAACGGCGGCAAGTCCCTTCTTAATATCTACAGCAGAGCAACTTAATAGTGTGCGACTGTATCCTACTAGATATTTTGCACTTACTGCTGATATAGACTTATCAAGTTTTTCAGATTGGAATCCGATAGGTGGCAGAGCCGGTGGTCAACCAGCTGTAAACTTTTCAGGAACTTTTAGTGGAATGGGCTTTACAATATACAATCTTAGAGTAGTTGGAGCTGGAGGTAATAGTTCGTTATTTGGTGTTGTTAATGGAGCGACTATTAGGAATTTGACTGTAAGTGGTGTTATCGCTGGTGAAGGTAATGCAGGTATGCTAACGGGTAATGCCGCTGGTGCAACCCTTATAGAAAATGTCTTTGTTAAAGGTAGTGTTAATGGAGCGGCAACAGTTGGTGGAGTTTCTGGTGTGTTGTCTGGTGCGGGAACACTGCGCAATGTTTACAGTGCGGTATCGGTCAACTCTACGTCTAACAATGTAGGCGGTCTTGTAGGCGCTATAATGGGGACAGGAGTTCGTACTATCGAAGACAGCATATTTGCTGGTACGCTAAGAGGCGGACCAAATCGTGGTGCGCTTGTAGGCAATGTTATGAATGGCAGCACTCTTAATATACGCAACAGTTATTTCCTTAATCCGATTGCTAATCCGATAGGGGACGCTCCATCTAACCATGCTATTGGGCAGGTGATGCCACAAACAGTAGAGACACCGACAGCGGGGCAGGTTGCTGGTACGGTCAACGGTGTTACTGTAACAGAAATTGGAGGAGAGATTGACCGTGATGAGTTAGACACTGCTTTAGATGCTGCAAGTGTTGGTATGCTGACTGCTGCTGAGTTTATTTCGGGTGACCTTGAGCTTTCAGAAGCATTTGACCAAAATGTGGGAGAGTTCCCCACATTGCGAATGAGAACGGGTCTTACAACTTTCGGCAATGCTTTAGGTGGACAAAACACAGTTAGAATCACTTCGGAAAGTATAGGAATGGAAGTTGTTCTTATATACTCAGGAAGTCCGTCATATACTATTCGTTTGCAAGAGATAGAAGACGGTGTTTATGTTTTTGTAGGTGTGCCTAACGGTACTTTCTTGGCAACGCTAAGAGAAGGTGTAGTTCCAATAGGACAAAGAGCCATAGTAATTGAGACTTTTGATTTTGACTACGATGGGGAGTTAGAGCGGATGCCTATAAACCTTACAGGAGTGAGAATTGCTGACGCACCTGTCTCTGGAACTATTATTCTCAACTTTATTGGAGGGAATGTAAATGCGAATACATTCCAACTCACGGGTTTGACGGTTCCGTCTAATGCTTTTGCGATATTTGTATGGGAATCTTCTAACGAAAATGTTGCCACAATCAACGCTGATACAGGACTTATGCAACTTACAGGCTTCGGAACGACCACAATAACTCTTTCGGTTGCTGGAACAGATATTTCCGAGACACTTATTGTTAGAGTTTATGCTCCGCTTATATTGATGAATATTACAAGCAGTACAAATATTTCCGCCGAAGCGGGCAGTGCAACATCTCAAATCACCTATATGATAAATACCAATGCGAGAAACGCTGTTACATTTACTTCAAGCAATATTGCTGTGGCTACAGTAAGTGCAACTGGTGAGATTACTTTTGTAGGCGAGGGTACAGCGGTAATCACTGTTGCTGGTGTTGACAATCCTTCGGTATCGGCTTCGGTAACTGTTACGGTTACAGCATCAGATATATGTAGCTATCCTCCGCCTAGTGGTTGCGGTAGTAGTTCGGTAGTGGCAGCAATGTTGACATTGATCGCAGTGGCAGGAGTCTTTGTGTTTATCAAACGCAAGCAATAATTGGACTTTAATATGACTAAGAATATGACTAAGAAAAAGAATGTACTAATAATTTTTAGCGACCAGTTAAGGGCGTTTGATTTGGGCTGCTACGGTAGTAGCGCTGTTGAGACTCCTCATATAGACAGCTTGGCGGAACAAGGAAGTATGGTTGATATAGGCGTAAGCAACAATCCGCTTTGTACTCCTGCCCGTTCGTGTTTGCTTTCGGGGCAATATAGCCGGACTTGCACAGGGCGTACGGATAATACGCTAGAAGAATTTCCGCCTTTTAGAAGAGATGTATTTCCGAACAAAAGTATAGCCGAGATTTTTAAGGATGAAGGTTATCATACTTCGCTTATCGGCAAATGGCATATAGGAGCACACCCAAAAACTGTGGGTTTTGACAACTGTGTCTACCCCAAAATGCATCACCTTAATCACAATCAAGATTTTTGCGACAATGATAAGGGTATTAGCATTGTAAGCGGTTATGCAGAAGACTTCAATTTTAGGAATTTAGAAAAACAGCTATGCGGTACGGACGGAAAACCTTTTTTCACTTACTATAATATCAGTCCGCCGCATATGCCGTTTTTCGATATGCCTAAAGAATTTATCGAAAAATATTCGGGCAAAAAAATTGATTTGCGTCCTAATGTTAAGCGAGGTGATGCTACTCCGCATGACAGACACAACTTTAATATTTATATGTACGATTATTTGTACTATATGAAATACTTTCCCGAAAATCAATATGTTAAGCCTTTTGATATAGGAGAGGATTTTACTGTAGAGGATTTATATCGCTGTTATTATGGTGCGGTCGCCTATACCGACTATCTCGTGGGTAGGATTACAGAGCTGTTAAAGCAAAAGGGGATATTTGAGGATACGGTTATTTTATTTTCGGCTGATCACGGAGATATGCTCGCCAGTCACGGCATTTATAACAAAAATACTCTTTACGAAGAAGCTATACGGATACCAATGATTCTTTGTAACGGTGGCAAGGTTGAAAGTAAGATAGGTTCGCTTATAGATTGTATGCCTACATTGCTTGATGCTTGCGGTATACCTGTGCCTGATTATGTGCAGGGCGAGAGTCTTCTAAGAAAAAGAAAGTCACAAGAGATTTTTATCGAAAATATGAGCGGACTTATCGGAGTAAGGGACGAAAGATATCTATACGGTGTTCAACTTGACAAAACACAACAAAAAATTATAGATGATGAAGTTATGTTCTTTGATTGTCAAAAAGACCCCTATCAGCTTAATAATCTGATAAATGACAAAAGCAAAGAAACATTAAAACTTATTAGCAAGTACAAAAAAATAATCAAAAACTATCACGAGAAAACGGAATACACAAAAATGTTAACATAAGTTGACGCTTACTTTAATTAGAACTAAACTTGGAGAACCGATGAAGGCAAAAACAGCTAAAAGACTAAGGTCGGCAAGATATCATATACTTTGGCATTTAGTGCTTATATTATTTGCGCTACTTTTTATGTTGCCTTTAGTTTTTATGGTAACTACCGCTCTAAAGGGTGCTGAAGAAAGAATACTATACACCTCGTTTTTTGATATGTTTTGGGTGCGGTACCCGCAATGGGATAACTTTGTCGAGATATTTAGAGTCATTCCTTTTTTCAGATATGCATTCAATTCGCTTGTTGTAGCGGGACTTTCAACGATTGGGATAGTTTTTTCGTCAGCTTTTGTTGCTTATTCTCTTTCAAAAATAGATTGGCCGGGTAAAAATTTAATATTCAGCATAATTTTGATTACAATGATGATCCCGCTACAGGTAATGCAAATTCAAAGCTTTATATTGTTTGATAGATTGGGTTGGGTTAATACTTGGTTGCCGCTTATAGTTCCTTCTTTTTTAGGTGGCGGTGCGTTTAATATCTTTTTGGTAAGGCAGTTTTTTAGAAGTGTTCCAAACTCAATACTAGAATCTGCCCGTATGGATGGCTGTAATGAATACAGAATTTGGTTGACAATAATGATTCCGCTTTCCGCTCCTGTTATGGCGACAGTAGCTATAATGGCATTTTTGTTCAATTGGAATGACTTTATGGGTCCGCTAATCTATATTATCAATCCTAATTTAATGACGCTTCAACTTGCACTTAGAAATTTTAGACGAGAAAGCGGAACGCAGTGGGGATTGCTTATGACGGGTTCAATCTTATCTATATTGCCAGTACTTTTGCTTTTTGCATTTTTCCAAAAATATTTTATACAAGGAATAAAAACTTCAGGAATGAAGATGTAGATTTGATAACGACTACAGCTCAAATATCTTTCAAAGGAGAACAGTAATTAATGAGTAAAAAAAGACTTTCAAGTTTATTGCTTTTACAACTAGCGGCTATATTTGCCATGCTAGCATTTTTGACTGTTTCGGCACAAAGTTGTTCGAGGAGAGACCGTTTTACCAGCGATGGTAGGACAATCATTTATTTTTGGCACATTTATCCGGACAATGACCCTGACAGAGCTTTTATCAACAGACTTGTTGCCGAATTTGAAGAACAAAACCCAGACATTGTAGTCGAACAACACGGAATTAATTTTTGGGATTATTATACGGCACTTAATATAATTCAGTCAGGGGGTGGCAGAGATGCTCCTGATGTGTTCTTTCAAACTATAGCTAGCATACCACAGCGTGCAAGAAGAATATCTATGAATCTTGTCGGATTTTTGAGAGATGATGACGATATTCATCCCGACAATTTTCCTGCAGACGAAGTAAAGGTTGCTTTTTATGATAATGGACTTTATGGTGTTCCTTTTAGTGCTGATGCGAGGTATCTTTTTTATAACAGAACCATGCTAAGAGAGGCAGGTTTTGTAGACGAACACGGTGAGGCAAGAGCGCCACGAACCCTTGAAGAAATGTACGAAATGGCTCGTGCTCTTACTAGAGTTAATGCCACTAATACCGGTTACGAGACAATAGGGTTTAATCCTAATATGGGTAATAACAATCTTATGAATTTTATTTGGCCACAAGGAGGTAACGCTTTTGACGAGAATGGCATGCCTACAACTTTGACTGATCCTGTAATCGGGGATGCCTTTATGTGGTGGAGACGCTTTGTGCAAATATACAGAGTAGCTTGGTATAACGCTCTAGTAAGCTCATCAATGGCAATGGGTGATGACGGAGGGGGCGATAGGTCAGTATTTATTAACGGTCATGTCGGAATGGTTATCCATAATATGACAATGGCTCATTACATCAATATGGTTGATAATGACCTTGATTGGGGTGTTGCGCCTATACCGTTTGCCGAAGGATATCAAACAAGTTTTGCAGGTGGTTTTTCGCTAGAGGTTGCTCAAGGAATTCTTAGCGAATATCGTGGTCGCGAAACCGCTGAAAAAGCGTGGAGATTGGTTAGGTTTCTTACAAGTTTTGAGGTGCAGACCAGATTGTTTGGTGAAATGGGTATAATGCCTGCACTTATTTCTGCAGGAGAATATTTGATACACAATGATGATACACTTACCGAAAACCAAAGAAGAATTCTGTACTTATCAAGATACAGAAGGCAATTTGATTATATTCCGGCGTGGCCTAATTGGTTTTCGATATATGGTACTCATCTTAGCAATTTTCAGGTTGGTCGTGGAGGGCATACGCTTGACGCAACACTAAGAATGATAGATGATGAATTGCGAGAAGGTATAGAAAGACATAACAGACTCCGAAGATAAAAGAGGTTGACTAAATGTTAAATAGTGTCAAAAAATCAAAAAAATCAAAATGGCAAAAAAATCGTAATTTATATTACGGATTAGCTTTTTCTATGCCATGGATAATTGGGTTTGTTACATTTACTGTTTATCCGCTTATTAGTTCTTTTATATTCAGCTTTACAAGCTATGATATGATTTCATCGCCTGTTTGGGTAGGGCTTGATAATTTTAGACTGATATTTAATCATCATTTGTTTTGGACTGCTATAAGTAATACATTTTATTATGCACTTATTCAAGTTCCTCTTAGGATAGTAGTCAGTTTGGCTTTAGCCGTTTTTCTTATGGCGAGAGTAAAGGGAATAAGAATTTATCGTACGATTTATTATATACCCAACCTTGTTTCTATTGTTGCGGTTTCGTTGTTATTCCAGTGGCTTTTTGATGCCACTAACGGTCCTATAAATGTTATGCTGTCAGGTGTTGGCATAAGCGGTCCCGATTGGCTCAATGACCCCATGTGGACAAAACCCTCTCTTATACTTATGAGTATGTGGAGTACGGGAGCTACTGTTCTAATTTTTTTGGCAGCACTTAATGATGTTCCGGCGGATTTGTACGAAGCTGCATTAATAGACGGCTCAGGCAAGATAAGGACTTTCTTTAAGATTACTTTACCTCTTATATCGCCGGCAATATACTTTAATGCTGTTATAGGTTTTATAGGTGCGTTTCAAGTATTCGCTCAAGCACTGATAATGATGTCCAATAACGGTGCCGGACCGGGTAACTCTACTTTCTTTTTCTCGCTGTGGATATTTGATACGGCGTTTGGTGCTAGACGGGATATGGGACTTGCAAGTGCAATGGCGTGGATACTCTTAGTAATAATTTCGGCATTCACTCTATTTATGACAAAGGTAATGAAAAGATTTGTATTCTATTACGGCGATTAAGAAAACATGAAAGTGGTACTTCCTTTGGAGATTAGTATGTTAAAAAAACTAATTGGATTAGTAATTGCAGTTATTATGTTTTTCTCTTTAGTGACATTGGCAGGATGTAATAACGATTGTGAATTAAGTGGAGATACTATAGAAACCTTGAAAGATAACATAAGGCAAGATTATTTTAATGAGTTCTTAACTCATCCAAATGCTGTTATAGACGATGTAATTATAGAATATTTCTTTGGCATCTTTAACGATAGAGCTAATCCAACTAGGCAAGCTAACATTAATAGGTTCAACGGCGTTTTCATTGCGTCTGCTGGAAATAGCACTAATAATCTAGATACTGATCCACAATTCCCTGCAGCGTATAATAATGTTATCCCTGTCGGTGCTATTAGATATGGAGGAACAAGAAATCCAAGTTCAAATTTTGGTAGCACAGTAGATATTTTTGCACCTACTAATGTTCAGACAGCGGCGTTAAATAATGGAGTAAGAACTTATGGAGGAACTTCGGCAGCTGCTCCTCATGTCACAGGTGTTGCTGCCTTGATATACTCAGTAAACCCTACTTTAACTAGGGATCAAGTAAGAGCAATTTTGATGAATAATGCTGACACTGTTCAAATCAATGCACCGGGTCTAGGAAATCACAATGTTAGAATGCTAAATGCACATCGTTCTGTAGCATCGGCAGGTTTTGTTACATCAAATATAGGCACTAACGATATTTCAGTTAATGGACTTAGAGTTGTTAATAATATGCCAGAAAATGCAACTCTGAATATACCTAATAGAATTGCCCCTTGGAACGCAGCCTTGGCAGCCATTGGTACAAATGTACAGCGAAATGTGACGAATATTGGCGCAAATGCCTTCTCTGGGAACACACGTGTAATGAATGTGAGTATACCAAGCACGGTGGGTAGGGTGAATATAGATTTAATAAATGGTATGATGATACCAACCGTTAAGGAGGCGGAGTGATTATGAAACAATTATTTATCACACAAAAGGTTTTAGGAATAATGTTTATCCTGTTAGGAATTGTTCCATTTGCTGTTTTACCAACGACAGCATTTACAGGATATGGATTGTTTACTATTTATCTAAGGACTACATTTATTGATTTGTTGCAAGGCAACTCACCAACAAGTGTATGGAGTGTCGTTGGCTATCTTTATTGGACTTTTCTTTTTACTAGTGCTGTGCTTGTGACCTTTGGAATAGTTCTATGCATAGCAAAGAGTAACACCATGTTCAAAAAGGCACATGTTGGTTTACCAGTAGTTGTAGCAACAGGTGCATTTTATACACTCACTTTTGTTGTGAATATTATTATGATTAGCCGAAATTTTGCAACTGTATCATTCTACATTTATACATTGTCGAAAATATTTGTAATTACAACTTTAATACTAACTTTTGTTATTGCTCAAAAGAGCAATGACAATCAAAAAAAGGAGATAAAAAATGAAAGCAACTAATATTAAAAAAAGAAAACTGCTATCAGTTATTATGATAGCGATAGTAGCTTGCATAGGGCTAGTGACCGTCGGCATAATGAGTGTATCTGCGGCATACATCGCATATGTGGCAGAGAGCGAACTTGGCGAAGTGCGCTCTAGTGCTTTTTATGAAAGTCAGGAAAGAAGCATGAGTATACTTGACCAAGCCATGAGCGAGTTTAGAACTGAATTCGTTGATGCCGATGGGAAATCAGTAGCTGTTTATAGCGATAATTTTTCTGGCCGGTGGATTGACACCGGGCGGTCAGCCAGCTTTTACAGCGGCGAATGTGCGTAATGCACCTAATGGAACAACTCTCTTTGCTATTTGGAACTAAAATAATTCGGCGATAAAAAGCCGATTAAAATATATATAATAAAATCAAAAAGGAGAAACTATTTATGAAAACAAAAACTATGAAAAAGAACGCAACATTAGCAATTTTTGCACTTGTATTCGCAGGTATCCTTGCTCTTGGAGTCTTTGCTTTTGGCTTTTTGCAAGGAGATGTCACAACGGCTCGTGCCACAGAGGTTGACCCTTATCTTGCTATGCACCTTAGATTTGATGAGGCTGTCGGTGCTACGACTTTTGCTGATGAGACTGGAGTCAGAGACGCAGTGGCTCATGTCGGTACGCCTGTAATAACTCCTAATGGTGTACTAGGCAATGGACTTTTGTTAGACGGTTCAACTGTTCTTAAAGTTGAACATTCTGAGGATACAAGGATTTGGACAAGTTCGATAACAATTAATGTCTTTGCAAGGATAAGTGCATTTGCCCCACATCATGAGACTGACATTAACGGCAGGAGATTGTTTTTTAACAACTCAGGTTTGAGTGCGATGCAAGACTCTGTTGGCGCAGGGTTTGAAACTATGGAAGACGGTACAGTTAGAGCTTTTGTCGCTTCTAACGGAGCGGGTGGGGCTATTCAGGATGTTGTTTATTCTGAGAGGGATGTTTCTGACTTAGTTGATCAATGGGCTATGTATACATTTGTTATTAGACAAGCCGAAAATGCGATGACTGCTGCCGATACCTTTATAGGTTTTTATATTAATGGTGTACTAGAATCTTTTGATATGTTGTTTGCTTCGGCAGGGTCGTTGTTCCGACATGGGCGAGGCGAGAATGACCCATTCAATCTATTTGGAATGGTGCAGGGTAATGCTCCTGACCAAACGGCGATTCGTGGTATGGAAGGTATCGTAGATGAGTTTAGAATTTATACAAGAGGATTAGAGTCTAACGAAGTCTTAGCGTTGTATAACGAAATGACTAGCAATCCTAATTCAGCAATATACGGAAGAACTCCCGGAGACAATGGTGACGGAACACCTCCTCCCGGAAATGGTGGCGGAGGTAGTTGTGGTTGTGGTTCTTCTTCTGTATCTGCAGCAATATTTTTGGGTCTAGTCGTCAGCTTGGTTGCTGTTTTGATGTTAAAAGGTTCTAGGAGGTAAAAATGAAAATTAAAAAGAAAATTACGATGATTCTGTGCGTGTTTTTTACAATGTTTTTTGTAATGTCATGTACAGGCGGTTCCAATGGTGGTGATAATGATGATTGTGACCCTCAGCCCGTTCCTAGATTTTTTACACCTGCGACCCCTGTATATAATGACCTTGTAGGAGAGTTTATAAGAGCTACAGCGACTTCTTCGATAGCATCTTTACATCCTGCGGTTAATGCAGCTAACGATAGTGGTATGGAGGGGTGGTATGGGCGGTTGCACACACATACGCCTGTACTTAATGATGCTGCCGCCGCTACCACTACTTGGTTGACAAGACCTCACCAACTAAACAATGAGATAATCTTTGATTTTAATCAAATTGACTCAGTAGGCAAGATATATGTTTGGAATTTCAATCAACTGGGCAATACTGATTCGGGACTAAGGAATATTAAGATTTATTATTCTGTAGATGGGGAAACATGGTCGCTTAAAAGAAGAGGTACTAATGATATCTTTACTTTGGCAAGAGCTCCCGAAAGCTCATCATGGATGTCGGCTACAAATCTTTATGGTAGCGGACTTCCGATAGATATGGGTGGTGTGCCGGCACGGTTTGTTAGATTTGTGCCTGAGCAAGTCAACGGTAGCTGGGGTTCGACTTCTTATGGATTGAGCCAAGTTAGATTTTATCGCTTTAGAGCAGAGCCTGTAGAAGGCGGTATTATTGATGCCGTTCCTCTTCAGCGTGGAGCAACGGCTTTTAGACCGGCTGTAACAAGAACACATCAATATTCGCCGGCTCATGTTGTTCCTCCATTTCCTGTGGGCAAATTTAATCTTATCAACTCGTTAGGTATCAGCGATATGACGAGTGCTAATGCGGTAGTATCTAATGACCCTTCTAAAATGTGGTTAATGCCGACTGGTAGTGTCTTTATGGAGTTTGATTTGGTAGGCACTTATCCTCTTGGGCAAATTGCTTTTTGGAACTATAATGCTCAAGGTGCAACCGAATACGGCTTACGGAATATCAGAATTCAAACCTCAATGGATGGAACATCTTGGTCAGTAGCACAGAATGTCGAGTTGACTCGTGCGACAGGTCAAGCTGGAATGGGCGCAACAGATATTATTGATATGGATAATATTACCGCTAGATATGTGCGTATTACAGTTGCCCCTACTGAGAGCACTTGGGGCGGAGACCGTTTCGGACTTGCCAAAATCCGCTTTTTTATGGGAAGTGGGTGGATGGCACAGCGTGCTAATGATTGGACGGCAACAATGTCTGTATTTAACAGAACTTGGGGTGGTGCTGACGGAACGTACTTTGTAAGAATGGACGGCTTAAACGGACATATAGATGACCCTGATTTGCCGGACACAAAATTTATCGTATCTTTTGCTGATACTTTGTTAGGGGTGTCTGACCCTGTGACGGGTGTGCGTAGTAGATTTAATATGCCTAACAATACCTTTGCTATTTTTGACGGGAATTGTGTTGAGAGCATAATGGCTAACCGTACATTCTACCATCACCACACTGGAGTTTCCGAAACACCTAATGCTACTAATATTCTTCATCCGCCGTCTTGGGCAGGCTATCCTTCTTTAGATTATTATTGGTTAGGCGGTGCAATGGTTATCGGAGACCATTACTATGTGTTTTTGTGGCATGTGCATAATACCGGCGGTGTAGGACTGGGTTTCGAGATGGCAGGAACAGATCTTGCTAGATTCGATATATGTAGGGTTACTAATACAGTAGACTTTGCTAATCCTTTCTATATCATAGGTAATGACCGTACTAGCGTAGCACCGGGCACTAGATTTCCTAACGGAAAAGTTTCGTACGGAAGACTTTCACACGAGTGGAGTCCAGCACCGGGTAGGCATTTTATTTATTTTGCCGGAGGAACTCATGTTAATACCGAAAATGCCGGAGCGATAAATCCTGACGGATATGTATATATCTATGGCACGCTTGACAACAATGGAAGATTTGGTACAGTAGCAAGAGTGCCTGAAGCATATGTGTCGTATTTTGAAAAGTATCAGTTCTGGACAGGGACAGAATGGTCTTCGGATATCAGGGATAGTGGCAGAATTGCTAACTCAACATCGCCTAGTGGCGGTGCGATTCAAATCACATATGGAGAGCATGCCGGCAGATTTTTATTCGGCTATCAATTTCTTACCCAATCTGATAGATTGATGGTTGCTATGGCGGATAATCCGTGGGGTCCGTTTACGGAGGCGACAACAGTATTTGGTGTCAACGATCACAGAACAACCCGCATACACCAAGTGCCGATGCCAGAGGAAAATCCTAATGACCCTAACGAGCCTATTAGGTGGGAGCCACTTGTGCCAAATACCTCTATCACTTATGGGGCTAAGTTACAGCCGTTTATTTCGAGAAGGGGCGAAATGCTTATGAGTTATAACTTGAATGCCGGAGGCACAGGTTCTATTAATATGAATAACGGCAACCTCTATCACTCAAGATTTATAACCCTTAGAATGATACCGTCTAGAACAAGTTAAAATTTAGAAACACCAACGAAATAAAGAACACGGGTCTGTTCGTTTCGGAGAGAGCCGTGTTCTTTATTTGGTATGGTAGTTGCTTTGTTTTATTGACAATTTTGTAGCAATTTATTATAATAATTATCGTGCGGATATTTATCACATATACAATTATGACACTTATTGCCACTGTGCTAGGGGCTATTTCTGGTATGGGTGGCGGTATCCTTATGAAACCCATAATGGATGGGTTTGGGGATTTTAATGCCGAAGTCATAGGGCTTTTGACAAGCGTGACCGTTTTGGTGATGGCAGTTATATCTACTGCTAGGCAATCTCGCAACAAAGCTGATATAAAGATAGAGATAATACCATTTGTTTTGCTTGCGGTAAGTTCTGCACTTGGAGGTGTCGGAGGACAAATTTTGTTTGGGACACTTACGGGTAGAGCTAGTAACGAATCGGTTAAGGCTGTTCAAAATGTTGTGTTATTTATTGTTGTGCTATTTATTATAGTGTATATGTTGGCAAAGGACAAAAAAGTTGTGACACAGACAGTCTCGATCGACGGGGCAGAAATGCTTGAATTACCACAAAAAACTGTTGAGATTGTTCCTCGAATCAAACCGCTTATGCTTAAACATCCGATTGCTTATGTTATTACTGGAATGTGTTTAGGGATAGTTGCATCGTTCTTAGGTATAGGTGGCGGTCCGATGAATGTAGCTGTGTTGATTTTTTTGTTTGGAATGAATATGAAAACAGCCGTTCTTGCCAGCCTCATAACAATAATGGCATCTCAGTCAGCAAGGCTTATTACTATGAGTATAACAGGATTTCCCTCGATAAATACTCAAATAGCATGGGTACTTGTAATTATGGTTATAACGGGTGCAATTGGTGGTCTTTTAGGTAGTTTTTTACAAAAGAAATTTAGTCAAAAAGCAGTAGAGATTTGCTTTAATTGTGTGCAAGTCGTAGTGTTAGCATTGTGCGTATATAATATTATTTATTTTGGTATTATTGCATGAAAAAAAAGACTTTATCATTACTTATTAAGCCTGTTTCCGGCACATGCAATATGCAGTGTTCGTATTGTTTTTATAAAAATAATAACGGAACAATGACTACTAAAACCGCAGAATTGCTGATTAGACGGGCTTTAGAAAAGCAATGTGATATTACATTTGCGTTTCAAGGTGGTGAGCCTACACTGTGGGGACTTGAAAATTTTCAGTTTTTTGTAAAAACGGTAAATAAGCTTAATATGGACGGAGTAAATATTTCATACGGACTACAAACTAACGGACTAGTAATAAATGACGAATGGGCGAAGTTTTTTTATGAAAATAAATTCCTTATCGGATTGTCGATTGACGGCTTGAAAGATACACATGATGCTAATCGGATAGATAACCAAGGTGAAAAAACTTTTTTACGGGTTATTGGTACGGCGAGGTTATTCAAAAAATATAATGTTGATTTTAATGTGCTTACCGTTGTTCGTGACCAAAATGCGAGAGATGCTGTTAAAATTTATCGTTATTTTAAGGCTCAAGGGTTTCGGCATTTACAATTTATTCCATGTATTGACAATTTTGGGGTTGAGCAATTTGGTCTCACACCCGAGCGCTATGAAAAATTCCTGACAGCATTGTTTGAAGCTTGGCATAAAGATTATATTGCGAGGGATTATGTGTCGGTCAGGCATATTGATAATCTTATCGGAATATTACAGGGAAGACCGCCCGAAAGTTGTGCGTATAGTGGTAAATGCGGAGTTTATTTTGTTATTGAGTCAGACGGTGGACTATATCCGTGCGATTTTTATTGTACAGATAGGTGGCGACTCGGTTCTATTGAAAATGAAAATTGCTTTGAACTTACTAATAAACATAAAGAGTTCCTTGCTATGTCTGCCGTGCCGTTGCCTGAATGTGAAACTTGCGAATTATATAATATGTGTCGAGGCGGTTGTCGCCGTGACCGTGAACCAAATTTAATTGCAAACAAGTATTGTTCATCGTATAAAGCTTATTATCCTACAGTTAAAAAATTGTTAAAGCTGTCAAATATGATGAAATAATAATAACTATATTAAACTAATATTTCAAATCTAAGGAGAAATTGTATGAACAAATTTACGATGTCTTATGGTAATTTAATCAAAGCTACAGCAAAGGCTGACGCAAGTTTTTTGCGTGACCCTCAAAATTTGTGTGGCAATCATGGAATGAGCGGTTCTTTTGGGATTGAGGATATATGCTCTAATGACGGAGAGTATACTTATGTTACAACTGAGCCGTACGAAAAGGCAGGGGTGACTTTTGATTTGGGCGGTATTAAATCACTTGCCTATATGTTTGTATATAATTTAGGAATGCCGGGATTTGAAAAAGCCGGCATGCGTAAAATTAAGATTTTTATCTCACAGGACGGACAATCCTTTGAAGAATTTAAGGGTAAGGGGTATCCGTATATACTTGCTAAAGCTCGTCCTGACGGCAAGGCAAGTAATTTGGATGACGGCAAGAATAGTCCTGTGGATTTTGGCGGACAAAAAATCGCCTATGTAAGAATTGTTCCTGACGGTGATACGGGTGAGGGCAACTATGGTATTTATGTTGAAAAAATCAACGCATATGCGCTTAGTAAAGTGCGTTTTTATGAAACCTTACAATCTCAAATACACGGCGAATTTGAAACCGAGCCGGCTAACCAATGGAGTGCGGAATTTAGTAGAATGGACGGATGGGGGGGCGCTGACGGAATATTCTGCGTTCCGTTAGACGGAGTAGAAAAACGCGGAGGACTAAAAAAGAGTTTGATGATTTTTTCGGATACTTTTATCGGCAAGTCTAATCCGCATACAAAACGCCGTAGCACTGTGCAAATGGTCAACAATACAATGGCATTTGTAACAAACGAGGGTGATAATAAACGCAAGTTTAAGTTTGTTGTAAATAAGACGCCGGATAAAAAATATTTTGACTCAATAATAAAAGCACCTAAGGGTTGTGGATATTATTATTGGTTGCAAGACCCTGTCGTAGTCGGTGAAAACATTTATATATTTACCGACAATATTCAAAATGACCCGACGGGTCCCGAAGGTTTTAGGTTTAAGGTTGTAGGAATAGACATGCTCAAAATTCCTATCGTTAACGGCAAGCCTCAATTAGACAAATACACTTCTTGTCATACGCCATTATTTACAGGGAGCAGTTATTTTGGTTGTTGTATATTCCCTAATACAGTACAAAGCGGATATCCTAACCCAGACGGATATGTATATGTGTATGGATTAGGGGGTATGGATATTTATGGCAAGCGTTTTCTTGTTGCCCGTGTTCCAGAGGCTGATTTTGAAAACTTTGACAAGTATACTTTTTTTAACGGGAAAGAGTGGGTGGCAGATATTAATCAAGCAGTTAGCATTTCTGACGATGGAGGTGCCGAATGTTCTGTAACTCCTATTTCAAGCGGAAAGTACGCTGGTAAATTCATGTACACGCATATGAAAGATGGTATAGGCAATACAGTTGTGGTTAGTTTTGCGGACAACCCGTGGGGTCCGTTTGACAAAGATTTGCCGATATATATGCCTACCGACTTAGAGGAAATCGGTGGAAAAGCCTACACATATAACGCTAAAGCACACTATCATCTTTCTCCTTCTGACGGGCTTTTGATTAGCTATAATATTAATGCTAGAAACTATCAGCATCATATTGATAATTGCGATGTATATAGACCACGATTTATTAAATTAAAAGGATTCTAAAGATGACAAAGAAAGAAATACAAAAAATAGATGATTTTGCAGATGCATTATATGCTGCAGGAGATAAAGAGTGCAAATACACATTAAGTTTGATTGACCCATTCAAATCGCACATATATCCATATCAAGTTTGTGGGATAGATAGGTATATAAAATTTGAAGCAAAAGATCTAGATGCTTTCTATGGATATTGGCAACCTTGTGCAAGACCAGCGCCACTACTTATCCATACACCCGGTTATGGTGGTGCAATGAGTATGCATCCGGAGTTGTCTGAGCAGTTTAATGTATTGCATATTACACCCTTGGGTGTTGTTACGCCAGATGGTTTTGACCGAAGTAAGATGACACATAATGGGCTTAGTAGCGTTTTACCAGATACTATTAGTACAGGCGGAAAAGGCGGTTACTTTGACTGGCTATCATGTGTTTCTATAGCAGTCAAATGGGCATGGACACAAAATAATGTCATACCTAATCGTGTGTCGTTTTTTGGAACAAGTCAAGGGGGCGGAGCAAGCTTACTATTGGGGTCTATTTATAGTGGGCGAGGGACTGCGTGTGTAGTAGCAGATCAACCGTTTTTAACTAACTTTAAGTTGGGTAACGGTCGTGGTGCGTATGAAAGTATAATTGCCAAAGAAAAACTTTTTCCGCATCTTTCGGATAGTCAAATTTTCGAAACATTGTTTTGCTATGATACTATGCATCATGTGCATCGACTAGACAAAATTCCTGTCTTGCTTACGGCAGGGGGTAAGGATACCGTTTGTCCTCCTGACACAATTGAGTCACTTTACAATTCTTTAAGCGGAACAAAATCCTATACATTCTTTGAAGGACTTTCGCACGGGTGTAGTCGAAAATCATTAACCCTCGCTCGTGCATGGTTTTTGTTGCACGCATAGGGGGACACACAATGAAAAAAATAATAATTTTAGTTCATGATAAGGTTGAGGATATGGAGGTTAATTATCCGTATTATCGGCTGATTGAGGCTGGCTTTGTGGTGGATATAGTTGGGGAGAAAGAGGGGGCGGTTTATTACGGCAAGTATGGATATCCTACGAAGGCTACGAAGAGCTTTGAGAATATTGATTATAAAAATTATGACGGGATAATAATCCCCGGTGGTTATGCCCCTGACAGGTTGAGGCGATATGAAAGGGTGCTAGAGATGGTAAAATATTTTGATGACAGCAAAAAGCCTGTTGGGCAGATATGTCATGCCGGTTGGGTATGTATAAGTGCAAAGATTTTTAAGGGTAGAAAGGCAACAAGTTTCTTTGCGATAAAAGACGACCTAGTTAATGCAGGTGCAAAATGGATTGACAAAGCTGTTGTGGTGGACAAGAATCTAGTGTCAGCACAGACAGAAAAAGATTTACCCGAATTTATGGAGGAGTTTTTGAAATTATTATAGGGTAATTTAGCATTGCTTAATGCAAACAAACAACAACAATAACAAAACAACAATTATAACAATAGGAGTAAATAAAATGTTCAAAGGCTACAACAACTATGATAAGTATCCATGTAAGGAAGTCAAGGGTTTTGACGGAGAGGTTTTTGTCGGATATCAGAAAATTGCGGACGAGTTAAAAAAAGCTCTGAAGGGTAAGCAAAAATCTGTAATTACGCTAGAGTTTTATCCGGGAGTAAATAAGAAAGAGGTTTTGAGAGGGCTTGCATCGTTGGGTGCGACTGTTTTTGATGCGGAAAAGTGTATGGTAAGCGATGCCGAGTACAAAAAACTTATTCAGCAGTATGTGACTGACGATAGGGTTTTTGGGCTAATGACTACAAAAAACTTGTCAGACTATTATATCGACAGCAAAATAGAGGCAATGCGTAATAGTATAGATATGGTCAAGAGCGGAGTTGTCATCGTGTATGGAGTTGGTGCGAGCTTGGTGACAGAGGGTGATGTTTTGGTTTATTGCGACCTTGCTAGATGGGAGATACAGACTAGATTTAGGAAAGGAATGTCCAACTTTAAGACCAAAAATTCAGACGCTCCACATTTGGCAAAATTTAAGCAAGGATTCTTTTTTGAATGGCGTGTTGCGGATAGACTCAAACGCAAATTATTTTGTAAAATGCATTATTTGCTAGATACAAATGTTGCTAAAAAACCCAAAATGGTAACGGCAAAAGCGTACACCACGGCACTTGCAAAGTTTGCTACAGAGCCCTTTAGGACTGTGCCGTATTTTGCACCCGAAGTTTGGGGTGGACAATGGATGAAAGAAGTCTGCGGACTTGACAAATCTGCTCCAAATTATGCGTGGGCTTTTGACGGGGTAATAGAGGAAAATAGCGTTGCTTTTAGGATAGGCAAGGCAAGGATTGAGATACCTGCGGTCAATGCGGTATTTTATAATCCTAGAAAAATGTTGGGTGAGAGAGTTCATGCAAGATTTGGTGATGAGTTCCCGATTAGATTTGACTTTTTGGATACTATGGGCGGAGGTAATTTATCCCTACAAGTTCACCCGCTTACAGAGTATATCCAAACAACTTTTGGTATGCACTATACGCAAGACGAGAGCTACTATCTATTAGACTGCGTAGAGGGCGAGTATATTTATTTGGGTCTTAAAGAGGGTGTGGATAAGGACGCTTTTATGCGTGACCTAAGAGATGCCCAAAGTGGCAAAATTAAATTTGACGCAGACAAATACATCAACAAATATCCTGCAAAAAAACATGACCATTATACAATTCCTGCAGGGACAATACACTGCTCGGCAACAGATACAATGGTGCTAGAAATTAGTGCAACCCCTTATTTGTTTACATTCAAGTTGTTTGATTGGGACAGAGTGGGTCTTGACGGATTGCCAAGACCTATCCATATAGAGCACGGCGAAAAAAATATTCAATGGGATAGGACAACCGATTGGGTAAACAAAAACTTAGTCAACGCATTTGAGACGATAAGCGATGCTGACGGAATACTTGAGGAAAAAACAGGGTTGCACGAAAGGCAGTTTGTCGAGACAAGACGACATACCTTTGACAAAAAAGTATTACACAGCACACATAACAGCGTTAATATGCTTAATCTTGTAGAGGGTGAGGAGGCTATTGTAGAGAGTCCTACAGGTGCGTTTGAACCTTTTGTTGTGCATTATGCTGAGACTTTTGTTATCCCCGAAAGTGTTAAGTCGTACACTATAAGTCCTTACGGCAAAAGCAAGGGCAAGACTCTCAAGACCATTAAGGCTTTTGTAAGAACTAATGCATAATAACCTAACTATTACGGAAACAACTCTATGAAAAAAATCGGAATTGACTTAGGCGGAACCGGCATAAAAGTTGGAGCAGTATTAAGCGGGCGGATAATCTACAAGAAAAGTCGCCTTACCGATTTGTCGTGGAGTTTTGAAGAGACGGTTGACAAAATAGCCACTCTAACAAAAGAGGTTGCCGACCAAGCGGGGATAGACATAGCCAAAAACAAATCTATAGGCATAGGCTCTCCCGGACTTATAGATACAGCTAAGGGTGAGGTGCTTTATTCTAACAATATAAAATGGAAAAATGCTCCGCTAGCAGACAGTCTCAAAAAAAGATTAGGCGTGGATATAAAAGTGCATAATGATGCCAAAGTAGCGTCATTAGGTGAGGCGGTATACGGAGCAGGCAAGAATTACAAAAATGTTGTGTTACTTACGCTTGGTACAGGGGTTGGTGGCGGAATAATTAGGGACGGAAAAATCGAGGAGACTCAAGCTAGTGCAGGTGCGTTGTTTGGGCATATGTCGATTGACTATAACGGCAGGTTATGTACTTGTGGCAGACGGGGTTGTTTGGAGGCTTATGCATCAGCAACCGCACTTGTGTTAGATGCCAAAGCTGTGATGAAAGTTGATAATATTAATGGGAAAGATGTCTTTGACGCGTATACGGCTGGCGATAAATCTGCTAAAGTAGTTATAAGTAACTATATAAAGTATTTGGGAGAAGGAATAGTTAATATAATAAATGTTTATTGTCCTGATGCGGTGGTTTTAGGTGGAGGACTTAGTGGCTCAAAAGAAATTTTGATACCGGAGTTAATAAAATATTGCCATAACAAGGTTTTTGGAGCACATATAATCAAAACAGAAATCCTTGTGGCGCACTTAGGTAATGATGCAGGAATAATCGGTGCAACATTACTTGAGTAGCTCATAAAATTTCTAAAATAGTATTTTTTACGAGAAAGAAATATGATTTCAACTCAAATTTTGATGTGGAAAAAGATCTGCTCGAACTATACAAAAAAGCTTTTTAGATTATTGAAAAGTTTAATTAACATTATGTAAAGCACGAATAAATTGTTGAATGGTTGAAATAAGGTATAGGTTAGATATTTGGAAGATAGTATGAGGAGGATACAAAAGATAATGAAATTATTAAAATGTTATGAATGTGATTGTCGGACAATGAAAGAAGTTAGAGTTGGTAAGAACTGCACCGTGTCTACTACTTGTGGTCGTTGCGGAGTAAAGCAGAGTAGTAAGATAAGTAAGAGTGGAGAGATGTCTATTCGCTATTTCGGATTAGGCACATTAAAAGATAGCTAGAGCTATAGCAAGATAATATAAGGAATCAAATCAAACAATTTATGCGCCTGTAGAAATACACGCCTTAAGTGGCGGTCACTACTATGGGAAGAGAGTCTGTTCAACAAGTAGCGACGGGGTGTCACCTAAATAAGGTACAAGAACACTAGTTAGCATGCACACTTGCAGAGATATACTGATAGACATTTATCGGTTTTATCTTTGCAAGTGTTTTTTTAATTTACGGACTTTTTTAGTGGTCTATAGAAATTAAAACTTAAGATAAATACCAAGCCCGTTCTGTCAGTAATGATGGAGCGGGCTTTTTTCATTTTACTAAAGGAAAATTCTCCTCTAATCATTTGCACATCAGAGGAGGATTTTAATTTTGAGAACAATTTATTTTATTGACCATGCGGGCAAAAGAATCACCCAAGAAGTAACTGATGAAGTGGCTGATGCAATTATAGAGACCCGCCGAGCTGAATGGCGTAATGACGCTAAAGAAAGGTATTATCGCGGACGGACATTAAGTACGCTTACTGATGATGCGATAGAGTATCGTCAAGGAAGAGCGGAATCTCGTCTTATGGCAGCAAGTTGTGAGGAAGAGTATATAGCTACCGAAGATAAGGCGGACAAGCGAGCTAAGTTATTAATTGTACTTGAATCACTAACTCCAACCCAAAAGGAGTTAGTAAAACTACTTAAAAAAGGAATGTCAATCAGCGAGATTGCTAGACAATGGGGCAAGCATCATACGACAATATCCGAGATAAGAAAAGCTGTACAAAAAAAGTTTGAAATATTTTTG